>Ga0307516_10000098_pt1 | contig 97634 bp, 125 predicted proteins | sample 19_EM_MG_FD_203310 | JGI IMG/M metagenome (GOLD analysis project Ga0307516, IMG submission 203310) | Populus trichocarpa ectomycorrhiza microbial communities from riparian zone in the Pacific Northwest, United States - 19_EM | ecosystem: Host-associated > Plants > Roots > Unclassified | place... | reverse complement strand
TCATCCGGTTGTGGGATGCTGAGACGGGGGAGCTGCTGCGACCACCGCTCGAGGGACATAAGGATTGGGTCACGTCTGTCGCATTCTCGCCAGACGGCAAGCGCATCGCCTCGGCATCATATGACAAGACCATCCGGCTGTGGGATACTAATACAGAGGTATGTTTCCCCGCCCAGAGGCTCTCTGTAGTTGTCAAAGGTTTGACAGATGCATGACATGGGTCAGGTATATCCAGCAACCTCTTCATTCGGCAATTCTTCACGATTGTGTCACGAAGCCAAGATGAACCATCAAGGATGGTTCATTGGACCGAATGGCGAGCTCCTATTCTGGGTTCCATCCTATCTTCGACCGTGCAGCCTCACCACAGATACGAAGTTGGTGATTACAAGCCTGGGATCGTGCCTTGATGTTAACCACCTCAGACATGGACAGGAATGGCAGAAGACAAAAAAAAGAAACTCATCTACGTAAAGTCGATCATTGTTCAATTGTATTCGTAATCTGTAGAATCTGAAAACCATTTCTCGTCAGCCGCATTATTTAAAAGGTTCCAGGATGTTGTCTTGTTGGAAGGAGGGGAAAGGCATTTTTGCGAGAGTCCTTGTGCTCATTCGAGAATCCGACCCATGAGGACAAAGCACTCTAGAACAAGAACAAATATGCCCTCCAATTTCTTAACTCGACATCCTCCTCCCCGGTTCCGTTTGGACTCCATTGTCCTCTCACTCGACCACTCGTAGTGTGTCAGGAGAGCTCGCTCGAGGTCTTCGACTTCCCGTAGAACTTTGGGACGGTGAAGGGATTTTGCGATCTTTCCTGCTGCTCTTGTATGCTTACTGCAAGTTTCGAATCCTTTGGGATCTATGCCCTAGGGATGCAAAAAATGAGAGCAGTTGTTTCTGCAGGTTACATACTTGGATTCATGACAACCAAACCACGATGCCATTGATCAAAATGCCGTCGAACGGTCTGCTACTAGTACTTCACCTCTAAATTGTACTGAGTATATTATATGCACAGCGTTTCGCCGATTGAGTCCGCTTACCACGCCGTGTAGCAACCAAAACGGACGACTAGCACCCAAGGTTCCATGAATTCTCCACGCCGTCTGTACAATACATGTCATTCTCCGTCAACAGAAAGATTTCGCCCCTCTAAGTGGTCATCACCACGTTTGACCTTGAATGAAATCCGTGACTGTATAGTTCATGATCTATCGTGATGTATTGTGAGCTTGGAAACGTGGTGAAAGGTGTAGCGCAGACCTTTACCACGGAGAATAGTCCGCCGAGTATGGATGCGCGTGAGTGCTGCTGTAAAATGGCAGGTTACAAGTCGTGACTTGGACATCGGGCCTCCGGTTCGGTGGTCGTCATGGGTTTCTTTCTTTTCATGTGTATGAGCGTATGCGATATAGTGCTTGAAATTCAGAAGCTGGTCGAAATTGACGATGGTGTGGTTGGTTTGATAAAATGTTTGAGGCAACGAGTCTTCATACCCATAAGTGATGTCTTGAATCCATAAGACTTAGTTTAACCTAACGAGAACGTGAAGGGGCACATGAATATGAGCCACTGGTGACTGGACTGCACCTACATGGAACCATTGGGCAGAGTTGATCCGGTGGTAAAATAATCGACCTCGGGCTTGAGGAAGGCTTGAATCAAACATTTAGAAATTTCGTCATGAAAACCTGCAGTGCGCGGTTGTCGGTGGACATGAGTGATGCAGAGCGACCCTTGAGGCATCGAGCTATGCGCGGTTTTGTAGAAAATGTGATGAGAGTTTCGCTCACTCCGGGCCCAATGCTCGGAAGCGCCACGAACTCGAGAATTCGTGGTCGCAAGCTCGAACGGAGGGTCGACGTCGAAACTCCCGCAACACGCCACTGTTTGTCACCGGCGACTACCGTCGTGGACATGCTGGAATGCCTGAATACAACGATTAATGGATACACCTTCCAAAGATTCAAAAGCATAATTGTTTAAATTAGAAAATACATATCGGACGTCGTGTCCAGGACTTTGTGGTAACTGAGCATATGTTGGTTTGGTAGTATATGAGATTCATCCCTCGCTCTCGTGTAAGTGTCTGCAAAAGATGAATTGTAGATTCCAATCTCGTCGGATGGATTGGAGTGCTTACTGGCCGAGAACCTTGTTCATTCGAAACATATCGATCTTGTCCACTCCAAAGACGGCCTTGAGATTGACGTCGCATAGAATCTCTCTCTTGTTCTCCGGGTTCTGCAGTTCATTCTCCTTGATATAAACCCAAAGCTGCTTAACCACCTGTGGTCTCGACAGTTTAGGGACATTGAGCACAGCTGCCAGCGGCTCACTACAATCAGGAAAAGGAGGCTCAGCGACAATCTTCCTGAATATAAGATCAAGAAGCACCTCAATGCATACTCTTTTCCGAATCCACCTTTGGCAGGACCCGTCGACCTTTTCTTCGGCTTCTTCGCGCCGTTATCATCGCCGCTGTCCTCATCCGACTCCACAATCGCAGAGCTCTTCTTGGTCCGACCACCTCTTGTGCCTGTCCCGTTCCCAGTCCCCCGACCAATGGTCGTGGTCCTCCGCGAACGGCTATTGATTTCGTCGTTCAATTTACGGGCGAGTTCCGCGTCACTGATTTCCGTCTTGCCCCGTTTCTTTGCTTTTTTCTGCGGTGGTTCTTTTTCTTCGTCGTCTTCATATTCTCTGCTATCCTCAGTCTTGTTCTCCCGTGTCCTCTTCCGCAACTCCGGCGATGTTACCACGGTCTCCTCCGCCTTGTTACTTCCGCCGGCTCTACCAGCGCTCACCTTCTCATATACCCTAGCAATAACGGCATCGACGTCGTCTTTATTCTGTTTTAAGAATTGCGGGGTCAAGGAAGGGTTCAAGTCCGGTAGTTGATGCCGAACACGTCGCGCGCTGATGGTCTCCAAGTCGATGTCTGGAGCAGATAGGATGGTTAGAATCAAAGGTTCGAGTGTGTTGAAGTCAAAGGTCATCCTTGGCAGCTTGTGAACGTATGGGGCTGCGCTGTCTGGTGGACCTATCGATCGTGAAATATCACTTCGCGTCGAACCTCACGTGACTAGGAGTGCTCCAAAATGCTGGCAATGTGGACGATAAGTATTAGCTTAGGAGCTATGCCATATACTACACGAGTACAATCATACAAGCCTATCGAAATCACCGAACAACAGCCCAGTCGTTCTGCGCAGCGTCTCCCGGTGGGGGAACGACTCCTTGATTCGCATCAGGTTGCCTTTGTTCCTCCGGTCGTTGGTCTTGTTCTCTTCGCAGGCGGTCAATAATCCGGGTGCGGACGTAGAGAAGGACAGATATCGCCAAACAGAGCATGATCAGGACAAGGGTTTCTGTAATATCACCCAGGGTATCCCCCTCGCGGTTCCCTCCCCGTAATGCCCCCTCAAAGTAATCTTCCGGGCCAAGGTCGCTGTCACGTTCTTGTTCCGCATTTCTTCGGTCCCTTGCCCACTGAGATACAGATGTCAAAAAACTGGCAGTTGCAATTTCCAAAAGCAATACCTGAATGGGATCTTCTTCATCTGGTCGTTGATATGCATTTTGACGTTTGCGGAACTCTTCCTTAGCTTTGCCAAGATACCATGGTCCTTCTTCATATTCCTGCCCCCCATTCCAGACGGGATTCGAATCTTTCGTGGTTTCCTCTTTGACGCTATCAAGCTCCCGCCCTTCTTTCACCTTCGCCCCGGCATCTTTCGGTGACGTGTTTTAGCCGTAGGCAAGAATAGAACAATATTTAAAACTCACTGGTTTCTTCATCCTCTGGATACCAGATATTGAGACCGTCTTCCCCGCCCATGAGAGTGTGCCAAATACTATGGATATACAGCTTCCCCAACGAAAGTAAAACGGGCAAGTACGCTTCAGAATTCGTCTCATAGGCAAGATCATAATGTCTTTTCGCAAGATGGAAATCCTGATGACGAAGCTCAATCAGCGTGACATGTATGAATCGCAGCAAGAGTTTCGTACCTGCGGTACGCCTACTCCATTCTCGTACATCCACCCAAGGTTCCACATGGCCAGTGCACTCATTTGTGTATCAGCTGCAGATTGATAATACCTCGCTGCCTTTTCAAAACGCGTCGACTCTTGTTCTTCTGGGATCCCGAGGCCATGATAATAATAATCACCAACTTTGACGAGAGCGTCGATGTTGCGCTGCGCTGCAGCTCGTATCCATTGTGTAAGAGCAAGCCGCGCAGTGTCATTGGATGGGGTCATGGGCGAGAAGCGCGTAAGCCGTAAAATACTTCGATCTACATGGGGAATAGGTCAATCAGCCAGGATTTCAGGTTGTACGGTCGATATCGACCTTGATCCATGACATAAGCCAGATTATTCTGGGCGATTTCCGAGCCTCTTTCAGCGGCGATCCACCATTTTAACATGGCAATTTCTTTGCCATGCTCTGCCGTGGACATCCACGCGATTTCGGCATCACGAAGCAAATCTTCGTCCCAGTTACCTCGTTCTGCCACCAGCTTGTGGAAAGAAACCGCCATCGCGCAAGAGCTGGATGAAAGGTGGGGGTGTACCCTCGCAGCCGCAGCCTGAGCAGATTCTATTTCCCCCAAGTAGTAGTATGGTTCGAGCGGTGACCCGTGACGGACAGCGCTCTCAAAGTATGCCGTCGCTAGTGCAAGCTCGCCTCGCCCTAAAATCACGCATCAACACCAAAGTAGTACGATCCCATTAACCAAAAGATATACCATAGTGAAGTTTACCCAAGTTGGCTAGGGCCTCGGCGAGCTCTTGCGTCGCCGCAACTTGAAAATGATTTAAAGCTTTCTTGACATCAGCCTTGCTCCCTGGTATTAAAGCGTCCCGATAGATAATTCCAAGGCCATTGTGAGATTCCCGATCCCCATGTTCCGCTCCTCGCTCGAACCACATCTTCGCAATTGCCGGGTCAGCCTTGACACCCTCTCCTCTGAGGTACATACGGCCGATATATCCGGCGCTAGCCGCAGCAAAGACAACTGGGCCATGTTCGTCTTTGGGAGGGGTAGATTTGGCGGGAGGATTCGGTGGATCGCGAGGCCATATTTGACGAGCGATTTGCAGAAAGTAGTGCCTAGCGTGAGCGTAGTTTCGAGGCACAGCTCCAACACCTTCAGTTCCCGATGCTATACCACCTGGGCAGCCATAGATACTGCCCTGATAGAAAATCTTCCCCAGTCTGTAAGCAAATTCAACTTCACCGCGATCCGCGTTGAACTAGAAAGATTTGGGTGTAAACTGCCCAATGAAGGGATGGAAGTGTCACGTACTAGATAGTATTCAAGGACATCCTCCCAAGTTTCACCCGCATCCAATGCCAGTCCTGCTTTGATTGCTGGTCTATGGCCATTGAATCCTGTGGAAGCGACACTGGCCCCTGGTCCGTAAATCCCGCCGACAAGGTCAGACAAACGGGTTGACGTGTGGGGTAGTGTTCGACCTCCTGGGGGTCCCGACAAAAAATTAGTGATAACTGCAGAAGGATGGATCAGCCTTGATGGATAAGCGGTAGGACCCTGCTTGCCTTGTTCGGAAGCACTTTCATACCAGAACGAGGCTCGTTCACAACTCTGCTGAGTGCCAATCCCACTCCAATAGCGATAACCAAGAGCCATCTGCGCGCCCCTGTCTCCTCCGTTGGCAGCAAAAGTGTAATAGAGTTGAGCCTTGGCTTGGTCCACGGGCACAACCTCGCGGTAGCCGGTGCTATAGAAGAAGGCAACATAGGACTGGGACGTTGCATTTCCTGTTTCCTTTGCGTGGGTCATGAAGCCGTTGAAAGCGCCCTCGGGGTCAAGGGTGAAAAAACGCGTCGGAGGAAACTAAGGGGAGGTTGAAGATTAATATAAAGCAAAAAAGTCGGCAAACCCACCAAGGAAACATATGCCAGTGTGTAAAGCGCGTTCATATTTCCCAATTCCGCAGAATGCTCAAGCAGATCGACCACTTTGATAGATTTGTCCCGCCATTCGCCATCCTTCCGTTTAGAAGTACTGAGCCCTGAGCGTTCCTTGCCGCTTGTCAGGCGGCGAAGGGCATACTGATGCACTTTGGCGGCGATCCGCAATGTACTGCTAATAGGCCCTTGACCTTGGGTACTCGGTAGGAACGACGATAGCAGTGATTTTGTATTTGAGGGAACTGCGAGAGAGGGATCGAATGTATGTGCAGGTGGATGCGCGGTCAAGGTCGCCAATGTAGACATGGCTTGCCTATACGCTCGAGTAGCTGCACATGGTATCAGGTTTGTCATAGTGTTCTGGAATTAAAGAAGCACACCCTCGGCCTCCTGATCCAAGTCTACACCGGACGCCGTGTTCTTGGAGATGTAAACGTGAGCAGCGACAGATCCAAGCTGAACGGTGTACACATACGGAGGAAACATCATTGATGAGTGGTGTACCGATATTTTCTCGGGGCTCTATCTCACTCGTTCTGTACTCTGTTTCCTGACGTTCAGTCAATGATTGCGCGGCGCGGAGGATGTGGCATGAGGATGCTTACAGGTGTGCTGTCCGATATGGTGGCCGTGTGTGATAGAGTAGCGAGAGCGATGAGGCCAAAGGCCAGCCAGGCGGCCCTTCTGGCGCAGATTCTGGGTCTGGGCGTCATGTTGGCACGGGGAAAGGACACGTTGTGTCACATGCTTCGTCCTCTCAGCATTCTCCGAGTCCGCCATTGCCGCCACTTTCTCAATTACGCTAGAGCCATGGTCAAACCGCTCAATTATCACGATGGTCCCCTGGTATGGGTAGACTGCGAGATGACAGGTCTCGACCCCCGGACAGACAAAATCCTCGAGATTGCGGTAGGCTAGCATGGGATGGAATTCTCTGAAAGCCGATGCCCAATTCAACCAGGCACTCATCACGAATGGAAATCTCGAAACCGTCGACGAGGGACTCGAGTTCATCGTCCGGACCGACAAAGCAGTCTTGGATGGGTAACTTTCCTTCTTAAAGAAGACTGCGAAACTCTAATCAATCCTTAGTATGGGTGAATGGTGCAGGATACAACACGGCCATGTAACTTGTTCCGCGAATCTGGTTCCATACACCCCGGTTGACCCGCCTTTTCAAGTCTGGGTTGACAGCAGCCTGCATGGCATCTCCTCATTCCAAGGACGACGTCAGCAAAACTGTTCTAGAATACATCAAGAAGTGGATCCCGTACCAACAAGTTGGAGTCCTAGCAGGCAATTCAGTCCATGCCGATAGGGCATTCCTTGCAGAAGAGATGCCTGAAATCATCGACTGGCTTCATTATCGGTTTCTATTGCACCGTTAATCCGAGAAGGAGTTGTCGTACTGATCCACTATTCTCTCATCAGAATAGTCGGTATGTTCATTCTCAAATGTGCTTGTTAACTCATCCTTATAATGACACTGCCAGATGTCTCGTCAATCAAGGTGACATTTTTTCTTATGATCGCGGGTACCTTTATGGATGTACGCTGCTCAGGAATTATCCCGGCGATGGTACCCCATGAACAGCCCTCCCAAGCAGGAAAGCAACCATAGGTGCGTATACTTCGCCCAGCTCGATCATTTTGGCAATCGCTGACTGCTGAAAAGAGCTTTGCAAGATATCCGGGGTTCAATTAAAGGTAGTATTTTTATCGACCCGTTTGTGTCGTTCGCTCACAGAACAATCAGAATTGCAGTGGTACCGCCAGAACATATTCGTTCCACCAAAGCAACATTCATCTTTGAAAAAATGCTAGTCTGTGTATATTACAGGAAGGCTTCGGGTGGCGAGAGTCCGTATGCGTTTCATAAGTATAAAACAACGATTCCTCGTGGCAGAATCCTGCTGCCGTTGACAAAACGAAATCATACAGCAACAACCATGCGCGGAAAGCTTGTCAGAAATCCCACAGCGTTCCCTAGAAACCAAACGTAAGACAAGGAAAAGACACAATAGGACAAGGCGACGACGTACAAAAGCAGGGATGCCTGCTTCCTTACAGCCTTCCATCATCTCCTGAGTTCCTTGGTAATTTGATGTGATGAACACTACCTCAGCCCCCCAGCTATCATATGTCTCCTTTATGAGTTTCACGACATCTGGACGTCCACCTACCGATAATGCTTTTAGCCGATCCTAACACCATATTATTATGAATAATACCTCGTTTCGTCGTGTCCCAAAGAGTTAGTCTTTCGGGACCGATATTTCGGTGTATTAGTCCAGATATCGTGGGGCCGTATGTCTGTTCCTGGTCAGAGCCGATCCAGATAAGGTACCTGCCGGGATCTATCGTGAGTATTTGAGATCAAGGGGAAGCGCATTCCATCGTGCTAAAAGAAACCCACCAATCTGGGCTCTAAGGTCGTTGCAAACGCCATGAGATCGAAAACCTCAGCCACCGCCAAAGAGGGTATCTCACCTGCAGACAAGTCGACAATCCAGACCCTAGGCCAGTACCGGTACATACTTCAATACCTCGTTTGTATATCACTGCTGAGTGCGAGATGCCTGGAAACTAGAGGGGGCAGTCTTGTGATCGAATCACGGAGGAATCAACACGAATATATGCCTTGAGCTGCCTAGTCCAGATATACTGAGGGGGATTGTCCACAAGCTTCCGAGTAAAATCGCCTTTGACACCGCATATGATATAATGCTCTTTTGTATGGACACCTTCGCTATCATCCCACAAGCCTTCAACAATCCATAACACGGCAGAAGGTTAGAAAGGCCTTACGATATGATACCAAAAGCATGATACTCCAAAGTAGCGGTTCGGCTAATCCTCGAAAAGAGACCTCGCTGCATCCCGCGTTCGCAACGCAGGATCACAACCTTGTGTGAAGGCTTGCCGTTGGTGAAAAGTCAAAAAAGCGAGCAAAATGCAGGTAATGGAAATACGTACTATCTCTGCCTCGACCTTCACTCGTCGGACCGTACACCATGGAACAATAACGCTACACGGGGACCCTGAGCAAATCACACAAAGCAAGGAAACTCAAAACATACGAAACAGTCATTGCCCATACGAGCCAAAAGTCTGGCGTCCGAACAAACCGCACACCATCAAGGTTCCAGGAGTGTGTGCTCGAGTCGTACGTATCTCCGAGAACGACGAATACCCAGGCTACAGTAGTATCAGTCCGCCATAAGCCTATATGTGCAGATAAAGTGGATCGTACTTAACACTATACCGAGCCTTTGCATTCCAGTTAGAGGCATTTACGAGATAACACAGAGGAAGTACACACCATCCCACGAAGCGGTGAAACCGTTCAAAAACACTGTCAGCGATGCGATTAGAGAAGGAATTATAGGTCTATAAATATTATCCTACTTGTGATGTGTGTTTCGTACCCACGGAAATGCAGAAGCCATGGAAGTGCCCACGACGACAGTGGTAATAAGGCTCATAACCGGGATGGCTGTGTGGAGGTCCGCATGATCAATAAAAATCAAAGTCACGCGAAACACGAGCCACAGAAATCCTGATACGCCACATCCGGAATGTATACCACCACGGTGCTGGAGTATCGAGGTGCAAGCTAAACGAAACCAGAGAGGAGGCCACTGAAAACAGCCGTCAGAGACATTAACGGAAAATAAATCCTTGAGGACTACCTTGGCAAAACAGGTGTTGACGATCAGATGCAGGAGGCGACCAGAGAGCTCACTGCGCATCAAGATGGCCATAAGTAGATTTCCGAGGATATAGCGCTCTCGAGAACTGCCCCGTTTGCTAATTGCAGCGTACAGGATACCAGTGATATTGATCGACACCACTAGTGTAAAAAGCTTTCTGAAGGAAGGAGTAAACGAAACAAAAAAAAAGATAAGGATGTGGGCTTCCGACATACCGATAGGTGTTAAACCATAGTTGAAATCTAATCCAGCGGCTGGCTTCTCGACGAGGTGCCAGCTTCGGCGACGGCTGTTCAGTCTTAACAACGGTGGGTAGATAGGCCATTAGGGGTGAAAATTAACGCACCCTGTGTTCATCGAACCCTTTTCAAGCGGTCTGCATGGCGAGCCATCGGATAACTAGGCAGGGTCAGAATGGGTTGCCTCCCAGACCCTCCCTTCATCGTCTGATGTCTCAAGTTGCGATTTCCGGATCAAACTGTCTGCACTTGTTAATTAACATGTATCCCGAAGATGACTTCATTGAAAGGTCGTTCATCGGACTTGACGGTTGCAGTCTGCGACTCTGCGCGACTCGCGGGGTGAGAGGGGGTTCTAGTGACGGAACCTCCTGATCAAGTTCGAGGTTATGTTGCGCCTGTTGCGCCACTCAAGTCACCACGGCACAAGTGAAGTCATTGTGGAACTCAGATCGAATTGCAGCAATAGGACTTCAGGAGATTTACGCATGTTAGAAACCTTGCTCGAGAGGAGAGGAAACATAACCTTCAAGCTTGCTTTGCCGACGTCCTTCGATACGCTCATTAGGTGGGAATGGGCTACGACGCATTTGGAATTGCTGGGACCGGCTACGGAAAGTCGCTTCATCAGCAAATCCCGTGTGACTTTGGAAGGACCTTTTTACTCAAGAAAGGACGTTTTCGCATCATCCAATCGCCTTCACTGCACTGATTGACTTGTCGAGTTTTTCTTCTGTTGAGATCTTCGGTCGACTTCAATTTCGTCCGTGCCATCTTGCCAGGACTAATTATAATGACTACATCATGATACATTGATGTTACTGATGCCAATGGTGGCATCAGCAAAAAGGTCAACCGCTTACATTGCCAGGTTCTACCATGTATGGACATATTTGTGTGCAAATTTGCTGTTTTGGGGGGATATATGGTCACGTTTTGACCCATACATGGCAGAGGTCCCATAAATATCTATATAAGTGACCTCCCTTTTTGTTGATGTGATGAGGTGGATACCGGCAATTCAAGTGTCGAGGGGCTTCAGAATTACTAATGATCTTTGGAACGATGGCCTATTCAAATGCCCTCACGGGCTTGTACGCCGTTTTTATAGACTCTCCCTCCGGATTTTGCCCGCCTAACGACACCAATGGATGGGTATCACATATACCTTCAAGTTTGTATCGCTAGGGAAGGGGACAAGTGCTAGGAGAAATAGTCCCTGCCCTGGTGAAACCCGTATGTAGGTACTAAAGCGTTTCGGGTGAGGGTTGCTTATGTGAGCCTAGACTGTCAGCAGGCGGATCGCCTGTGCTTATCCCCGATAAAACCTTGTTGGAAATGGTTGATGGGGGATGACATGGACAGGCGATGACCGACCTAATTATATCGTTTACCGTTCGAAGGTTCTCTAGCACTAGCTTTCTATGCGAAAGCCGGGGCTCGAGCCGGGGGCCCAGGGCTTTCAGCAAGGAGAAGCAGGGCCATTGCTAGCCGTTGCGACGGCTCGGGCTGGGCCCGGCTTTCAAATTTCAGCACCCGGCTTGACTCGGCTCAGGGCTTTTGAGGTGGGCTGGGACATCACTAAATTATGAGGAATATTGAGCAGAAAAGCAATTCCCATGGTCTCCCGAACCACAGGACCAATTTCCCTTCGAACAAACGCCTCCACTAAATTCCTATTTATAAGAACAGCCTGAGTCCGACGGCGGAGGTTGCCACTGGAGGACAACATCGAGCCCCACAAAGTCGATATTGGACACCTTCGAGAAGGTCTATATCGGCCCAAGTTGCCAACCGATAACGAATTTTGGTACTCCTTCCAATTGCAAAATCCTCATTCCTACAGCCCATACCGTGACGATACTTGTTATTTATTACTATTCTGTACTTGCTGTGTATATGATCGCAGCTGTCAAAGTTCCGAACCTGGTTATGCGTTACTAAAACCGTTTGGTGTCCATTCCAAAGCCACTTTTCATTGTCCCGTCCCACTGAGTGGTGAATTAAATATGCAATTGGATCATTTTGCACCTTCCTCGTAAGTGAACTATAAGTACTGTACTTTTACATAGATTTATAAACTCGTACAAGCTGAGTGGTACCGGTATAATGATTGGAACACAATCGTTCCCTCTTCACCGCATTATTCTAAGTACTCCCTACAAAAAAAGTCTATGGCTCTAGTAAACAAGGTAATAAGTTATCGTCCCTTCGGATGGCGAATGTCCAGGCATTGCAATTCTAATATGTTGGTAGATAAGTTGTGCACACACGAGCAACGCAGAATGCAGCTCGACGGAGTCATCGCGCCGGAACCGTTGGTCGTTCGGCAACAAGGTTCGGCGAAGGGCGATGTCAGAGTATTCTTCGATAGAACAATAACACCGTCGACGGGTAAGGACCCGAACACATGAAGCTCGAGGGTTTGTTAGAAATCCCACAGCGTTCCCTGACAGGCAAACATGAGAAATGATCCAGGAAGAGAAATAAATCCTGAGACCAGGCAACGTACAAAAGCAGGAATACCCGCTTCCTTGCAGCCTTCCATCATCTCCTGGTTCCCCTGATAATTGGACGTGATGAATACGACCTCAGCCCCCCAACTGACATATGTCTCCTTTATGAGTTTCATGATATCTGGACGCCCGCCTAGCGTTAAGACTCTTAGCTGACTATGACGCTATATTGATGAAATGCCAACCATACCTCGTTTCTTCGAGTCCCAAAGAGTCAGTCTTTCGGGACCGAGATTCCGGTGTATTAGTCCAGATATCGTGGGGCCGAATGTTTTTTCTTGGTCAGAGCCGATCCAGATGAGATACCTGTCACAGTTTATCATGAGTATTTTAGGGTCGGGGGAAAGCGCACTCCGTCGCGCTAAAAGAAACTCACCAATTTGGGCTCTGACATCGAAGCAAAGGCCATGAGATGAAAATAAATCACCGTCAAAAGGGGTTCTTACCTGGAGACAAGTTGACAATGCAGCCCCCAGGCCGGTACCGGTACACACTCGAATACCACGCTTGTACAGCGCCGATGTGTTCGAAACGCCTGCAAACTGGAAGGGCGCACTCGTTATTAAATCGCGCAATGAATCAACGCAAATAAATACCTTGAGCTGTCTTGTCCAGATGTACTGAGGAGGATCTTCCACGAGCTTCCGAGTGAAATCCCCCTGAACACCGCATATGAGATAATGCTCCTTTGCGTGGGCACCCTCGCTATCATCACATGTTCAATGAGCGGTGATACGGTAGAAGTTTAAGAGGGTCTTACGATATGATACCAAAAGCGTGATACTCCAAAATAGAACCTCGGCTGATTCTCGCCAAGAGACCTTGCTGCATCCCACGTTCGAAACGCAGGACCACAACTTTGGGTGAGGGCTTAAGCAGTTAATCAGAAAGAGGGGGCGAAGAGCAGATAATGGGAAATACAGACTATCTCTGCCTCGACCTTCACTGCTCGGACCGTACACCACGGAATGACGACGCTACATGATGACCCTCAGCAGATCGTCCCGGGTAAGCGAACAAGGACATACAAAACAGTCATTCCCAATACGAACCAGAAGTCTGGCGTCCGAATCAATCGCAAACCATTAGGGCTCCAAGAGTGTGTGCTCGAGTCGTATGTATCTCCGAGAATAACGAATACCCAAGCTGACGGTAGAGTGTCAGTCCACATCAAGGCAGGATGTATGGATAAAAATGGATCTTACTGAACGCCAGGGCGATCCTTTGCATTCAAGTTAGAGTCATTCGCTGAACAACGCAAATGAAGTACACACCATCCCATAAAGCGATGAAACCGTTCAAAAATGCTGTCAATGACGCGATTAGATGAAGAATTGTAGCTAGATATATGACTCACTTGTGGTGTGTGTTTCGTACCCACGGAAATGCGGAAACCATAGAAATGCCCACCGCGACAGCGGTAAGAAGACCAGTAGCCAAGATAGATGTATGGAAATCGGCATGGTCTATAAAAATCAGGACCACGCGAAACACGAGCCACAAAAAGCCTGATATAGCACATCCGGAATGAATGCCACCAAGGTGTTGGAGTGTCGAGGTGCAAGCTAGGCGAAACCAGAGAGGAGTCCACTGAAAAAGTTGTCAGGAGATATCAATGGAAAACAAAAACCAAGAACTACCTTGGCGAAACAAGTGTTGACAATCAAATATAGAAAGCGACCAAACAGCTCATTGCGCATCAAGATAGCCAGAAGCAGGTTGCCGAGGACACATGCGCCTGAGTAATTTCGAGGGCGACTCCATTTTCCGGTTATAGCGCATATGATGCCGGCGATGTTGAGTGATACAGCTAGCGTAAAAAGTTTTCTGGGGACATGAAGAAAAAAAGGTGACAATTACGCAGAGGATCCGGACTCGGTACGACATACCGGTAGGTATTAAACCACAACTGAAATCTAATCCAGCGACTAGTTTTTCGACGGGCTGACTTTGCCGGAGGCAGTCGCGAGGATTGAACAGCGGTTGAGTGGGCTGTTATGAGGTCGAGTGACTTCGTCTCTGTCGATGTCGAGACCTTCTCGGATGAACCGTCTATATGGCCAGATCCGTGCAGGGGTGGAGAGTTAAGAGATGGGGCTAGCGTTGCGAGAGTTGACGTCGATGCTGGGCTTACTAGGCCCTTCTCGGCGTCATCGACAGAAAGTGATTGAAGCATTGAGAATCGAGATGGTGGATGGGGAATTTGGTAGAAACAAGCCATCCTTAAATAGTCACCCTTAATCAAGTTAAAGTATGCGGAAGATCGGAGGTAAACGCAAGCCAGCGGCATCACCGAGTTCTCGCCAAGTCGGATGGAAACCAACCACGGGCGCCGAGCTAGGATGAGTTTCAGCGATTGGCTAATGAGTCATGAAGTCAATGATGGTCCATTCCCCATGATGTAACGTGGAAAAAGCCTGTGCAGTCGAGGCCACCTCGGCGGGGAAATTCAGGAATGGTAATGCACTAGTAGATTTCGCAGCCGGAGAACCGAATAGCCCAGAACAGCCTTTAATTCAAACAACTCATCGGAACTGCTAGGGCAAAAACCAAGAGAGAGCACTCTGACCCTGGCGCCGGCACTGTTCTGTTGGCTTGCCGAATGTCATTACATCATCCGCTAGAACCGCGGTGAGCACCTTGAGGCGGTGAAGGTCTTCGAGGAGCATGATTCGTCCTGAGCGTTGCGATGTTGATGCGAAGTTCGGGCGAAAGACTTGGCCGCGCAGCAGGCACGGGAAGAATTTACTGATAAGGATTCCCATTTACCGCAAAAGAATCGGTCATAAGGCGAATGAGAAGTGCTGCGGTGGGCGATGACAGGACCCCCGAATATCCTTATATATCCCTGAGTCCGCTCCGGATAAAAATTGGGGTAAAAAGCCAAAAATCCCTCAGGTCTAGGATAAAAATATGGAAATTTTTTGAAAATCCATGAGCCAAAATGCGGATAAAAGCCGCGGATGGGGTTGAGGATAAAATTTTGGATCTGAGCCCGGGTCAAACCGCTGATCCTGCTAAAATCTTGATATGTATGTAGCTACGCAACCACCTAGACTAGATGGCAAGTATATTTCGACTTGTACTTGCTCTATCTGCTCAGATTCAACTGTGTTTTTCCCTCGATGATCATCACGGTGGAGGAATTTCTCGACTTCTTCCTGTGTACACTTGAAAATACCCCAAAAGTTGATATTCCATTTATTCACTTTTAATATCGTTTACATGTTCGCCGCGCAGCGGAGAAAAAATTCTGATTTTTCGGGAGGCCTGAGGGACTTTCCGGATAAAAACCGACCCCAAACCATGCATGAGCCGTTTTCCGGATAGAGACCGGGGCAAAACCGTCCGGATGAAGATCGAAAAATCGACCGGAATAGGGATGTTCGGGGGTCCTGCGATGAGTCGGCACAATGTATTGTTCGATGACGAGATTCATGTGACCAGACAATGATGATGACCCTGACTCCACCTCCAAACTTTTTCCTCGTTGGTCTTCGTCACCCATGGGTCTCCTCCGACTCAGGCCGTCGCCCTCCGTCCTCAACACTGTCCGGCCTTGCTCACGTTCCTTCCACTCGTCCTCCGTACTTCGCTTCGCCTTCGCCAAATCGCTCAGAGCTGTAGCAGCCCCCGCTGTCGGCTCTTACGGCCGAGAACGCGATCCAGTCCTCAACTCCCCTTCTGAAATCGCCAGGAGAATCTCTGCAAAGGTCTTGCCCAAGCTTCCCCGGCCTGACGTTCAGAAAGTCCTTGTCGTTGGCAGCGGCGGTCTCAGCATCGGTCAGGCAGGGGAATTCGACTACTCAGGCTCACAGGCGCTCAAAGCCCTACACGAGGAGGGCATCGATGCCATTCTCATCAATCCCAACATTGCCACTTGGCAAACATCCCACCAGTTGGCCTCGGAAGTTTATTTTCTCCCAATCACCACAGACTACGTCGCATATGTGCTCGAAAAAGAACGCCCTGATGGTATCCTTTTAACTTTCGGTGGACAAAGTGCTCTCAATGTCGGCATTGAACTCGACCGTATGGGCGTCTTGGAACGCCTCGGTGTCAAGGTCCTTGGTACACCCATTCGAACACTTGAGGTTTCCGAAGACCGCGATCTTTTCGTCCAGGCTTTGAAGGGTAATTACACAAGCATATATATTCATCAAAGTCCCATCGCTCAATTGTTTAACAATTAGAAATTGACATCCCTGTCGCACAATCGACTGCTGTCTCTTCCGTGAATGCTGCCCTTGCTGCTGCTGAAATTATTGGTTACCCCGTCATCTTACGCTCCGCTTTTACTCTGGGCGGTCTTGGCTCTGGTTTTGCTGACGATCCCGACGAACTCCGCGATCTTGCCGCCAAAGGTCTTAGTTTAAGCCCTCAAGTACTAATCGAACGCAGCATGAAAGGTTGGAAGGAACTTGAGTACGAAGTCGTAAGAGATGGCGCGGATGTGCGTTTTTGACATCCTTTTCGAAGGCCTCTTGAACAGGAAACTTCTAGAATACTATCATCTGCTGCAACATGGAGAACTTTGATCCCCTCGGAACACACACTGGAGACTCTATCGTCGTCGCTCCCTCTCAGACTTTGCCCGATGACGAATATCATATGTTACGCAGTGCTGCTCTCAAGGTCATCCGTCACCTCGGCGTCATAGGTGAATGTAACATCCAATACGCTCTTAATCCCAAGTCCCGGGAATACCGTGTTATCGAAGTCAACGCTCGGTAAGATCAATCAAAATCAAGCGAGTAATATAAAGACTGAGGACTGTCTTTCTCTAGCCTCAGTCGGTCTAGGTTAGTTTGGCAAAAGTGTTAAGTTCGATGAATGGTTTATAACCCTCCGCAGTGCCCTCGCATCAAAGGCTACCGGATACCCTCTTGCCTATACGGCGGCAAAGATTGCTCTTGGATACACTCTTCCCGAACTTCCAAACGCCGTGACCAAGACAACCACTGCATGCTTTGAGCCATCCCTGGATTATATCGTGACAAAGATTCCCAAGTGGGATCTTGCCAAGTTTTCATCCCAGGTAAACCGCGAGATCGGTTCCTCCATGAAATCTGTCGGTGAAGTCATGGCTATTGGACGTACCTTCGAGGAGAGCTTGCAAAAGGCGATCAGACAGGTCGACCCTCGCTGGAAGGGCTTCGAAGTTTATTTCGAGCCAGAGGACCTAGATCGGGCTTTATCTCGTCCCACTGACATGAGGCTTTTCGCCATTGCCTATGCGATGTACAAGCAGAACTATACTGTCGATCAACTCCACGACCTCACCAAGATTGACAAGGTCTTAGTTCACGAGCCATCTATCGTACCGTTCACTAACAAGTTCAAAATAGTGGTACCTCTACAAAATTGACAACATAGTCCAGACCCGTCATGCACTCGCAGCCGCAGGATCCATCGAAAAAATCGACCACGAACTCATGATGCGCGCGAAGCGCATGGGTTTTGGTGACGCCCAGATCGCTGATATTATTGGCTCTAAGGAAGATGTCGTCCGCGCTGCTCGAAAGTCTCTGGGAATCACCCCTTTCGTGAAGCGTATCGATACCCTGGCGGCCGAGTTTCCTGCCCATACTAATTATCTCTACACAACCTATAATGCTTCTGAACATGACGTCGATTTCAATGAGCACGGAACAATGGTGCTCGGCAGCGGCGTCTATCGTATTGGGAGCAGCGTGGAATTTGATTGGTGTGCGGTGACGTGTGCACGAAAGCTTAGGGAAATGGGCAAGAGGACGATCATGATCAACTACAACCCGGAAACCGTGTCGACAGACTTTGACGAAGCTGATAGGTTGTATTTTGAAGAACTCAGTTTTGAGCGGGTTATGGACATCTACGAATTGGAAGAGTCTCATGGTGTTATTGTCAGCGTTGGAGGTACGTCAAGTCCTTCGGTCTGGCATCTGGTTGAATGGCACAACCTTTCCTCCTAGGTCAACTCCCGCAGAACATCGCTCTTCGTCTCAAGGAAACTGGAGTCAACGTCTTGGGAACTGACCCCTTGCAAATCGATACCGCCGAGGATCGTCACAAGTTTTCTTCTGTCCTCGACAGCATCGGTGTCGACCAACCTGAGTGGACTGAAGTCACAACCCTTGAAGCTGCCAAGGCGTTTGCTGCGAAAGTTTCGTGCGTCCTTTTGAATCTTTCTTTAAATTAGGATTATGCTCAATCCTCTTTGCAGGTATCCCGTCCTCATCCGTCCTTCCTACGTTCTCTCTGGCGCTGCAATGAACGTCGTCTTTGAAGAAGCAGCCTTGGAATACAACCTCTCGGCAGCCGCGGATGTCTCTCCCCTGCACCCTGTCGTCATTACCAAATTCATCAGTAATGCTATGGAAATCGACATCGACGCTGTAGCCCACAAAGGGAAGCTCATTGTTCATGCGGTCTCTGAACACGTCGAGAACGCGGGGGTTCACTCTGGTGACGCCACGTTGGTCCTTCCGCCGTACACTTTGAGCGCAGAGGATATGGCCCGCCTTAAAACGATCGCTGAGAAGGTTGCCACAGCGTTCGAGATCTCTGGTCCTTTCAATATGCAGATCATCAGAACACCCCCGACTGAAGAACGGGAGTCTCAAATGAAGGTCATTGAATGCAATCTGAGGGCTTCTAGATCCTTCCCCTTTGTCTCCAAGGTTCTCGGTCATAATTTCGTCGATACTGCGACGGCCGCTATCGTTGATCAAGACGTCCCTGAGCCCATGGATCTCATGCAGGAGGAACGGGATTATACTGCTATCAAGGTTGCTCAATTCTCTTGGACTCGGTTGGGTGGTGCAGATCCGTTCTTGGGTGTTGGTAGGTATCTTTTTATTGTTCCAATATCGAGTCTCCTTTTCTCAGATTGGATCCTTCAGAAATGGCGAGCACGGGAGAAGTTGCAAGCTTTGGCAAGAACGTGAATGAAGCGTACTGGGCATCACTTCTCAGCACCACTGGCTTCAAGGTTCCCAAGGCAGGGTCTGGTGTGCTCATCGGAGGCGATATCACCAAATCTGAAATGGTTACGATCGCGAAGACCTTGACTACACTCGGGTTCAAACTCTACTGTTCCTCCCTGCGCGTGGGGGAGTTTTTGAACGATATTCCTTACGTCACAGCGAAGAAAATTATCTTCCCCACCAAAGACAAGCGAAAGCTCCGCATGGTATTTGACGAGCACAATATCCAATGCGTCATCAATCTTGCCAAGTCCCGAGGTGTGGATTTCGTCGATGAGGATTATGTTGCTAGACGGTGAGTAGTTGTCTCATGTTCGAATCCTTGACTTATCCTCATGTGCTCGTACAGAAATGCTGTTGATTTTGGTTTACCCCTCCTCAACAACGCGCGAACGGCTCTCCTCTTTGTCGAGAGTCTCGCAGAAAAGATTCCTCTTGGTGGCTTGAGAAGCTATACGGAAGGTCGTATACCCCCTGAAATCAAGTCCTGGCGAGAATTCGTCGGAAAAAGGGCTTAAAGCATCGGAAGGCCTGGTTTCTTGCTGTCGTTTATTCATGATCTTGTAAATACCAAAAGGGCCATGCAGTCGCCCGTGTAGTATAGTACCCACAAAATGATCGAAAGCTTTATTGGACTAATTCGGGAGTGAAGCTAGTAGGTCTTCAGGGGTACACAGCTGATCAAGTGGAAGTTCTTTGACAAGTATCCCCTCTCGTGAAGGGTCATAGGAGGAAGCATAGTACCGATCTACTGCAAATTTGGCAGTAAGCTCCGGATCTAGTGTTCTTTGGATTGTGTCTGCTATGAGCCGTCCGATGACGGGAAGGAACTGCCTCTGCATTTCAGCGACCTTCATAATTCCGGGTGGCTGTGAATCACCTTGTAAGCGTGGCCGCTACCCCCTGTTGCAATTATCAACGATGGATCCGCAGGATGCGGACCGATTATCCAATTCCCATCGGGAGCGTCGTTATACCTGAAGGAGACTAAGTGAGCCCGATTCAAAAGACGTATCATTCCTTTACCAACAAAGTCGGGTCGCTAAGAAGGGTTTTTCGGCCAGGGATGGATATACCTTGCGAAATTGATTTCGGAGCTGTTGCAGATCAGGTTTTGGGATGAGGAGTCCGCACTCGGGGTAACTGAGCACTGTTCGAGGTATCGAAATGTTCCCATCTAGCTTATGGGTATAACCAGCGACATGCGTTGCCATCTTCATGATCCTTTTTTCGTTTGGCTGTTCATGGATGGTTCGAGCAAATTCACGGAAATCCTGGATTTTCAACAAGCTCACCGGGAAGACGTAAAAGCCTGAGCCGAAATCGAGAACGACAGGGCAGTCCTTGAAGGCGTTGGCTTCCTCTTCCGTCAGTTGAATCATGGTGACACATTGTCTTTATGCTTTGCATACATCAACAGGAATTCGACGCTCTGATTGGTGCTCACCCAGTTGCCAAGCCACAGGTGTGCAGCGAACCAAGATCAGGAAAACTTGAAGGTGTCCACGATCCGGTGGCAATCACTACGAGAGACGCATCGTAAAACGACCCATCTTCGCATTCAACACGTCTCATAGTCGCGTCCGTTTTACCACGGACGATCGCACGCACCATCTTTCCGGGGATAACCTTCGCCCCGAGGTCGACAATTTTCGAAATCATCAAGGACAAAGCCTGACCAGCATTCACCCAGCCCCCCTCGCAGTTAAAATATCCAGCGTCGTGATCAAACGAAGGTGTCGGAACATCAAGGGGGAATGCTGCACGGATGGCATCACCGTCTGGTAATAAGCTGACTTCGGCGCCCAAGGTTACGTCGTTCTTGTAAGCTTCATCTGCGTAAGCATTCATGCCAGAGAATCCGAGGACCATCACGCCCGACCTGATACAGTGCGAGGTCCTTGAGTTGATCCTATGTTCAGTAGATATAACGCGGTCTTACTCGTGATATGCATCACCCCATTCGTCGCGGTCGTTCCAACGGTCGATGGCTTCGCGAGCAAACTTGGTGTAGAACAAGTCAGAATATGAACTGCGAACGACTATAGAGGAAGCTCGTCAACAAATGGGAGACGGAGATATAGTTCGCGTGATATTTATACTGACCTCTGTTGATATCGTTGGAGGCTGCATCTGGGGCAGGGAGTGTGGGCGAACGATCAAGAATAGTGATCTTGGAGAACCCTCGTTTCATGAGATGGTACGCGGTCGATGTTCCAAAGCAGCCAGCTCCCACTATCACGATTTCGTCATTTTGAGAGATCATCTTCAAGGTTGCTTCAAATGCCACGCTGGGGCTCAAAGTTATATAAGTCGAACAATGTCACACCGATTATCAGTCAAGTATCCCCGGTATTGGATTATTTGGATTAGGGACTAACTAGTGTATCGAATATGATGGTCGAAGGAGTATGATAAGAATGAGTGGATATAAGTTAGTTTTCAGCCGAACATGTTGACAATCACAGTCTGCATCGTCCCATCCCGGATGGCCTATAAGACGATTAGAATATGAGTCAAATGTCGTTATAATCGACATACCTCATGAACCAAGGATACATCCTGTCCAACCGTTACGTCGTCAACACCAAGGCCATTGGCGAAAAGCGAATAATTCTCGGATCCATGCATCCGAATTCCCAAGGTCACTCGAACAAATTCGTAAATAGGACGGGTTTTGTTGAGGTATCGGCTTGCAGGCGCTGCCCCTCGTGCGCCCGACAAATAGTCGCGTCGGAGATCATCGAGCAATGCGGCGGCGCGCGAGCTGACAGCGTATCGGAAGTCTGGAATAGATTTTAACACGAAGGCCTCCAGTCCAGAGGAGGAAGTCGTGAGGGAATCCACCAGGGTTACTGTCGTCGAACTGGCAACTTCCTCCATCCGTTCGGGTGCATCCATTGTGCTCGTGGCTTCGAAGGTGTCTTGCATTACGCGGCAGATTCTGGAGAGAACTGCCTGGAATTCTTGCTCGACAAAGAATTGGCCAAAAAATCGTGAAAATTCCTCGGTTGCGATATCGGTTAGCCCATCGAGGAATTCCTTCTGGAGCGAGCGAAGATCAAGAGCTAGAGCCAATATATCTGTCAGACTCGAAAAACCGCAAATGTATGCCACCAACCTTGGCAAAGAGCATACAAATACGAGGCTGATAGCATGGACAAGATCTCGAGAGAGTTAATTGTCGCACGCCCCGATATAAGTGCAAGCGAGCTAGAATCATATTTCAGATATTGAAGTTCTGGGTTACTCTAAAAAACTCGTACTTTACTGCTTGATTGTGCATTTCCGCAGACTGGATATGAGTGGACACCGGATTTGCGAGGTATCCAAGTTCTGCCACGTAGGCCGCGCTGGCAATATCAATTCCCTTGCCATGGTAGTTGAGTGACGGGTCGGTAGCCGCCAGTGACGGGGGAAGGCCGCGGTTCATGGATGGATCCATGAGTTCTGTGCATTGAGCAAACAATATTTTGCCTAAATGATGGAGACTAAGACGAGTCTTCTCCATAGCGTTCGTGACAGCCATCGCCTGGAAGTTGCCACCATAGTGAATTGAACCAGTCTTTCCGTCGACGAGAGGGTTATCGGTTGCTGAATACATGTCTATCAATGAAACTCAGACGAGGTGCAACGGAACAAACATACTCGAATTGCATTCAATGGTGAGGGTTTCCAAGGAATGAAGGATGTCTTCAATCTGCGGGCCAATGAATTGAGGAGCTGTGCGAAGAGCATATCGGTCTTGTCGTAGTACCCCTCCATCTTCTTGAATGGAAACCTCCTTTTCGTGGATTGTCGCAAATGTACTACCTTCGAGCAGATCCCAGATCAGTTTGGCGGATTCGATCTGCACGAAATGTCATCAATGCTCTTTACATCGACAAGAAAAGAGCTTACCTGGCCGGGATGGGGCCTGCTAATGTTGTGGATAAATGGATGGAAAGATCCACGGGTTCCAGCGAGAGCCTCAGTTCCCATCGCGGTGCAAACATGAGCAAGTAAGGTAAGATGGACAGCGTCATGCAGTGCTAGAGACGCAACCGATGCTGAAAAGGCTGTTCCGTTCAGGATGCCTAGGTGTTCTTTAGACGCCAATGGGATGGGTAGGATGTTGTGTGACACGAGTGCATCTCGTGATGAACAAATTCTACGAGCACCAAAGGTCGCAGGTCCATCAAATACGCGGATTGAAGGGTTTCCTATCAGGGTTCCTGCAATATATGAGAGAGGCGAAAGGTCTGGTATCGCAAGAAGATTTATTAGGTTCCCGTCTCGATATAGAGCTGTGTCACAAACCTCCAGATGCCGATATACTTCCCCTTAGCGGCACAAGAGGTGTGATGTTAGCATCAAGAAGGTCGTTCATCTTCTTGATGATATCCATCCTCACACCCGAATGACCGCGTATGAGAGAGTTCATCCTAATGAGGATTGCTCCTCGAACCCATGATTCTGGCATGCTCGTCGACGCGAGAGGATCCAGAAGGGGTAAAGCTAGGGGAGGGGTTGTGGTAGATGGGAGGACCCCACTGTGCAGGAGCTGCAGTAAAGCATTCCCGAGCATCAACGGCTTGTCGGTGCGGGTGTCTGCGCTGCCGCCGAATCCTGTGGTTACGCCATAAACACTGATGCCGCCGGCAACCCTCGATTCAATGACCGCGCGGCTCCTGGAAATCTTTTTCTGGACTGCAGGGGAACAGTCGAGGGTTGCAGCAGCGTTGAATCGGGACACAGCCGTCACAGCTGCTATAGAGAGATGTTGTCCATCGACCATTATAGGTTGACCATTCCTGGATAGAGGAGGTTAGACGATCTCCCAATCGAAATATGCATAGAACAACCGACTTGTAGCATTCGAGTTCTCGGTAGGACTCGATAAACTTGGCTAACAGCGGTCTCGGTGAGTGGTTAAGCTTGTCCGTGGCGGACGACGTGATATCGTCTTTGATAGTGAAGTTGGAAGGACCGCTGATTGGCGAGATGATGATAGAGCTGGTACGACCCCTGACACGAGTGGTGGTGATAGTAGCCATCGAGGGACGGATAGTGAGGAGTCATATTGCGCATTCGAGGTTTTATAGCAGTATGATGCAGTGCACGACCGTCCAATCAGTTTCATGCCCATCTAGGCGGCTCTAAGCTAACAATGCCGGTCGCTTCTTCGTCCCGCCGGATTCTTGCGATGATGAGGGGATGCTCTAAGTCGCGTTCTCAGCGGGGGATCCCTCGGATCCGCCGCACAGCCTTTATGATTCATTTATGATTCAGGTCGTTCACCTGGAACACGACTACTCCAAATTTGCTCAATAGAAATGGACTGCATTATGACACCCGGTGGCGTTATCAACGTGACAGCTGCAAGTAACGCTCCGACTCCAGTCCGACACCACACTTTTAATTTGATGGTAAAGCCCACTTCCGCTAGGATGAACCTGAGCGCTAAGTTGTTAACAGGGAAAAGCGAAAAAGACCCGCAAGTTTGCTGCGGTTAAGCGTATGTTGAACCCAAACGACATACGATTGTGAGCGCAGTCAACCGATCGACATTCGCATATCTTGACCCTCCTTGATAGGAAAGAGAACCAGCTGAAGCAGAAAAAGAAAGACGAAGAGGAGAAGGAGAAGCTTGTACGCCGCGTGTAAGTTCCTGCCCCAGCTCTGCAACAAGCACTCAACCTCTTACAGGCCACAAGTAGCATCGTCGCTTTTCTTCGCACACAACACCGCTCTAGTGCCTCCATATCGCGTCCTAATCGATACCAACTTCATTAATTTCAGTCTACAAAACAAATTGGAGCTCGTCAGCGGCATGATGGACTGTCTGTATGCGCAAAGTGAGCATCTATCGATGTCTGCGGACGTATCCAAAGTTCAACGGATGAAATGTTCTAGGTATACCCTGCGTCACGGACTGTGTGATGGCTGAGCTGGAAAAACTAGGACATCGCTATCGTGTAGCTCTTCGGTTCGTGTTTCGCAAGTTCTGCGCTTCTTTTGTCGTCCCCTTACTATCGATTTTCAACCAACCAGTGTCGCTCGAGATCCCCGTTTTGAACGATTACACTGCTCCCATACCGGGACGTATGCAGACGACTGTTTAGTTCAACGCGTCATGGCCCATAAATGCTACATCGTCGCTACATGTGACCGAGAACTTCGACGCCGTATACGCCAGATTCCAGGGGTTCCGCTTATGTATATTGTCAAGAGGAGATATGCAATTGAACGCCTGCCAGACCAGGGTGCACCTTCCTAACGGTCGTCCTACCCCATTTTCTGCACATGCGCAGCTAATCAGTTTCATGGAACGCTACCGAGTAATTTCCGATTGTACAGGCGATGACCATAGGAGGGTCAGATTCCGGATTTTCGGGAGGCTTCCAACGGATGCAATACAAACTCATAGCATCTACGTCTGTGACTATATAGGGTTTACATTCTTCGTAGCTGCACTAATTATCCATGGTTGCAGTACTAGAATGTGCCTAAGTCGAATAAGAGGCACGCCTTGTGTATAAGTCTAAACCATATAAGTTGTACGGTAGTACAAGCTGGGATTCTGCCTCAGGGGGATTAACAAGCTGCATATCACAGGTTTCACCCAGACTTCCGACATGACACATAACGAAGACGTTGTTCCAGTTGATTCTCCCCACTCATGGTCCAGTGCATCTAATATACCTCTGGAAATTTTCCTAGCGAAAGTAGGTGAACAATTTACCGAGCCAATTGAAGTGGAATTATTGAACTGATATGACCGCTGTCCGGCCGCCAGTACAGACCTTCTATGGTGCAAAATGACGGGACAAAACCCGTAAGTTACCTTCGAATTATAGCTCAGGCTGCAATTTTCAACATTGACTCGAATCCATATACCTTCCTGGCACAGTGGATCTGGGTTCGTCGGCCTGCTGAGCCAACTGACCAACTTCGGCAAGAGGGGAGCGAGGAAGAAGCAGTGAAAGAAGCTTCCATACTCTGTCCGTAAGGTTTGAGAGAACGGCCTACGATTTCTGACGCGTTACTAGTGGATAAAGTGACTGAAAAAGTGGAGTCAATCAAGGTGTGCAGTGTGCATTGCTCTGTTTTAATTTATTTTTAAGCTGGACGCGTCCGACATATGATTCAGAACGACCCATCCATTCCATTACGCTCGAGCAAGAAAACTGGCGCAAAAAGCAAGAAAGACTTGCGTGAACAAGTGAGTCAGGAGGCTATCCCACAACGCATTGTTGAAATTGTATTCAGGCGCAGACGGAGGCTACTGAAAAACTTGCGGAACTTGCGGTTAAACACGGTTATGTATCGGGCAAATGGTGACTTTTGGAAGAGCTTAGACTGAGATATGTGCCCCGACTTAACCTTGATCACAGGTTGATTTTCGCGCCTTCCGGCAAGATAGACAAGATCTGGATCAGTATCGCTAGTTCGTCCTCGTCCCTCATCCGGCCTTGTACTTCAACCTTGCATTCACAGCATCACTTGTTTCAGGCCCTCTGTCATCAACATCCGCCTATTCGGTCAAAGTCGCAACCTCCCCCGAACAGGAAACCCCAAACTACCAACATGTCATTTGTGTCTATCTGCCTGATGTATACGATCCAGTTAAAATCACAGAGGTTACATCCCATTGGTTCATTCCCGCCATGTGTTCCTCTGACCTAAATGTGTAGGTGATGAGAATACTCCTCAGAAATCATGGAGTGAATCTCAGTGGGGCCAAATCCAATCTATACACTGCCTTAGGTACGTCACATTTTCTTCCATGCCGTGTGTTCATGACATGCAAGAACCTCTTAGGGATAGATAGTAAACATCCCAGTGGAATTCCATCCACAGTGAGCAGAGAGATTCACCGAGTATGATTGAAACCGCTGACCTTCGCGTAGACATGGAAAGTTGCTGCTCTTATGACTGAAAAAGAGATAAAGGTTTCCTGAGAGGCGCTTTCTCATTGACTTGGATTGAACCCTTTCGGTAGGACCTGAAGGATGCATTCTTTTCCGACTTGGCTATAGCCTCTAGCAAGCCCAAACAAGCTCCCGATAATCCCCCCACTGCTTCCGAGCTCGAGGAAGTTGATCGTAAAGATGAGAAGAGCAAGGACGGTCTGCAAGCTAAAACTGGGAAACCGAAACTGAAAGCAATGAGGGTCATTGAAGATCCTTTCGCTTCTGACGATGATAATGATGAAAAGGAGGAAGCAAAAAGAAAGCTTGCGCTTCAAGCACGTAAGGCAGCTTCGAGTTCTAAACAGCGAAGGCAAGAAGATGACGATGACGATGAGCGACCGGCGAAGCGGAAGGCAAACAATTTCTAAGACCTTTTTAGGTATCGCAAGTTAAATATCATATGTTGTCTGGTTTCTGGAGAGTCAAAAGTGTATTGACAAGTACAAATTATTACATGCAGAAACCATCGTCAACGGGATGTCCATGGCTCACTGACGCTCGTTCTCAGCTTTTTTGACTTTCTGCTATCCGAAGCTGATATCGAGGTATGGTTCCGCTTAATGCCTCTCGAAGGCATTTGTTTTCGCATCCTCGCAATCTCCTCTGAGCTGAGACCCCCCCGTCTAGCCATAATTCTGGTCTGTTTCACACGTTTGACTTGCGGATGGTCTTCCTCATCACTGAATTCATTATCCGTGTACGACCAACCAGACAGAGAATCCGGTTCCTGTGCTTTTCGCGCCGATGCGGACGTAGAGACTGATGCTGATGCAGACAAGGGGGCCCTGGGTGATGTAGGGCTCCTAGCCGAACTGCGGGGAGACTCATGGTCTGCGAGACTGGATTTTGGCGCGTGAGGGAGCTTCGGGACAAGCTCTTTACCATCTTCACCGATTTTGCGCATATAATAAACTTCCTGCTCCCATATGTTGACCCCAAGAAGAAGTCGCATCACTCCAACGAGGTATGGATCGAATGCAAGAGATTCGAGATCTCGCTCAATATCCGTGGTGTCCTCCGGGGTGGCATCGCCATGGTCTAAAACTTCCTCCTCCTCGATAACCTCCTGGTCGGTGAGTGCGCACCCAGGTACCAGGAAGTAAATGCGCGGGCCATCCTCGTCGCGAGGAATACTGATTTTATGATATCGACAGTTAGATCGGGTGACCGGAGAACTGTAAAAGGATGTCAAGGGTCTGTGAGAAGGACCTGGCTGGTTCGAGGTACTGAGCCTCGCATGATTGGCGACGGAAGTTGATGTAGCATCGACTTGAGTGAGAGACATAGGTGTCTGAGGCGGCGGTTGGAATAATGGGGGTGCTGGTCGGTGCTGGGGGAGGGCATGCGAGTGCTTATGGAGGAGGGGCTGTCGCGGCAATTGAGGGCGACTAGCATTTGATTTCCCCAGCGCAGGAGATAGCCGGGCTATGGAAGATCGATCACTTCGCGTGTTGGATCCTATGGATGATGCACAGGAACCGTCTCTCATCTCCAAACTCGGGATATTTGTCGAAACGGTACCAGGACTTGACGGGTTCGGAACGCGGCGCGTGTCAAGAGACTTCCTAGAACCCTGTGGGCGGACTTCTTTCCCCTTGCCTTTGCTGTCGGGATTAGAAAGTTTGCTGCTTGTCCCCTTGGGATCAGCTTTCCAGATTGTTTTCGGCTTATTTTCCGTTTTCTTCGACGGCAAGGTTGGGGAAGTCGGCGAACTATATTTTCGCTTCAAATGCTGAGGCAACTGTGGTTTGATGGGAGTAGATTCGTCCAAATCAGTGAGTTCTTCCGAGTCCGTCTCATTCTGAAGACCAATCTTAACGGCAGGTGGCTTCCTAATGATAAGTATCGATGGGAGTTCACTAGCGGCTTTTGATCCCGTAACCGTATTTGCAGAAGCCAAGGTTTCACGCTCGGGAACGGATGAGAGAGGAGAGCTACGAGTTGCACGGTGTGTGTGTGTGAGGTAGAGAAAGAGAGAAAGATGCATAGCAACCTACCTATCACTTTTCTCGGCCCTACTGTCCTTTCCATTTCCCCCGGATTGCGCAACTTGAGTAGACGAAACTTGTTTTTTCTCAGAGGCTATTGCAAAGTTTTCAGATAATTTCCGCAACTTGGGGGCAGACGAAGACCCTGCGTCCTGACGGGAGCTAAGCACATGGGGAGAACCCCCGACGAAATCTGGATCGATCTCGCCATCTGCGTCCATTTCGTCACCGGCATCATGAGGACCCTTCTGTTCACGTTTCTCCCCTTTGGAGCCATTAGCGACACCTGAAGGCCGGGCGCTGCCACGTTGTCCTAGGGATGGATATTGCGACTTCATAGTTTCGGCACTCCCCTCGTCCACCAGACCATGGAGGATATCATCATTTTCCTGTTCTTCGTGGACAGTGGAAGTAGATGATGTTGAATTAGCTTCCCCGGATGTATCATACTTCGCAACATAAAGGTCCTGTGGAGTTGAGAGGTTGTATGGATACGGATCTGGTAGCAGAACGGGAGCAGCGGACTTGTGCATCACCACTCGCATCGTCACCGGGACATTGCTTGGTGAGCCATGTGCAGAAAGTGGAGATTGCACTCTCAGGGTCGCCTGGTTATAATCAACGAATCATTGCTGGTCAGAAAAGGATCGGAAGGGATCAAGGCGACCTACCTCTGTAGACGATGGGACTACACCGGGAGTTGGGCCGTCCTTCTCTCTCGCGGGCGCAAATGCGCTGGTCGTACGCCAGGGGTGCGGAGACGACGTATGTGGGACGAACCCTTGGTGACGAGAGGGGGATCGGTTGAGAGGATTCTCGAGAGCAGGTCCTGAGACCTCCTGAATGGTCCTCGGCATCATAATCCCTGGAGCCACCATCGCCTCGTTGGCCTTTCTCTCCGAATCTGGCTCGGACCTGAGTCCGGGAACTAGATATAGACATACTTCATCAGAGCTAAGAGAGACACTCCGAACAAAATTACTGACTTGTCAAAAGGCCATTGGGATCAACTTCCTCTGACCATGCGACATGCATGCCTGGTAATATCGGGTTAGCTGATGATCGTTCTAGGCTCCGAATATCTGACCAATTTCTCCTTGTTCGACTTCTTCAATGGGTTCACTCTGCAAATCATCGTACAGATAATCCAGAACAGGATTACTTCTCTCCGACCCAATGATGTACCCGTGGACATCGGTAGTATGGCCAAAAGGAACTTCAACATCAACATCCACGTTTTCTTGAACATGAGAGGAAGACTTTGGGACCTCTAGAAGGGCAAAAACGGCCGGTATCGCATCTCTGACAAAATGCGTGATGGAGTCGCCCCCAAGTAAAAAGGGGCCATCACCGGCGGAGATTAAGCCATTCGCATACTTATGAGGAGCATCCCAAGAATCATAGGTAACGGTGGGCGGGCTCAACTCCGCTTGATGGTCAAGTTCCAAGTATTCCCTGGCTGGAGAGAGTACTTTTGCTCTGCGACTTGTGTAGCGGGCCCAAACGTCCTCTACGTCAGACTCGTTTGAAGAATACTGTGGGGGTGACTGGGAAGACGGACGCTGGATGTTGATGTCTTCGTACTCCTGACCGTTGGTCGAGGTGTGAACACCGGCAGACTGACTTGGAAGGAGTCCCCCGACCAGTACCAAGGCACCTTCCGCTTCCGATGCATGATCTGGAGGTCCTTCGTTAATATCGGCAACATCAGGAGATGTTACCTCATTAAGTGGCCGGGGGGAGATTTCCACCGTTACAATGCTGTCCTCACCATGCTTCTCGGGCGTTCCTTGAGGCCGTAGGATGTCAATAGACGGATATGGACTCTGCTGATCAAGCGACCTGGAGCATTCATCCTCCAAGGTGGTCCCATGCTCAACGTCCTGCATGGGAATGTCGCAGGGTTCGTCGCCAACAATGACGGCTTGGTATGCATCAGATAGATCGACACGTTTAGAATTGGTCTCTTCAGTGGAGTGATCACCACCTGAGCTCTCGAAAATGTCCAGAGATTCTGTGACATCTGCCGATTGACGTTGTCCGCTCAAGTCGACAGACGGTCCTTCCTCCACGTCCTCGTATCTGACCATATCATTCGGGAGATCCTTCACCGGCTCGATATCCATGTCAGTAACGAGGGTTGGAACATGTTTCTCGTGCACATTGGAAGATTCCTCGGGTGAAGAAGCATCATCCCGCGTGATAACGTTGGGGGCATGGGCTACGTATGGAGTGTGTTGTGCGTCTGGTTGTTCGTCTGACTCCATGTGCTCCTCCTTTGAAGGAGTAGGATCCTCGATGAGCTCAGCCAGTTCGTCAGAAGAGTCATAGTCATCAAGCGCAACTACTGCAGCATTTAGTGTGCCACTGGACTCCGTCATTCCCTCATCATGAGTGTAACCTTGGGCATGACCAACAGTATTCTCGGGAATAGGGTCTGCGGCAGGAGGCTCCCCGAGTCGAGTCTCTGGAGAGGTGGGGATCTCGCCATCTTTCGCCAAAGTATCTGGTTGGTCCGGAAGCTGGACAAGTTCTGTACCAGGTTCCATGAAGAGCTCCGCCGGTCCATCTTCTACCATATGGCTGTGGACAAATTCGATAGGATGGAGTATAGGGTCGAAATTGGAGGGCGCCGCGGCCATCGCTACTCTAGCCCCTGAAGATGACATGCCAAGGTCATCCTTCGGTTGGCAAACGTCATCATTTGTAGGTCTGTGGCACGTAGGAGACAAATTCGAATTTTCTTCCTGGGACTTTGGGGAATTACTAAACCAAAGTGGGTCGAGTGATTGCGAGGGAGAAGCTGGAAACAATGAGACATTAATATATTTTCTTTTTAACCCAAAAGAACACCAACTGATAGTCAGATCTGGTGTCCTTTCTGTTTCATGGTCGATAATAACGTGGGCACCTGGCGTGTCGTGTTCATCGAAGCCATTGGACTGCTGCGGGTGACTTGCATCGCTGGGTGCCTCCAGGGTACTGTCGTCGTCATACAACCCAATCTGATTCGCATCGTGGTGGCTGTCTGGATCCATTGGGACGTCTCCACCAGAGTAATAATCTTCAGCGTATGCCCTGGGGCCAGACCATGGATCACGGAGCTCGACATGAAAGTATGGCTGAGATGTCTCTATTTCATCAGCTGGGCAGGGAACAATTAACATATAGCGTAGAGAACTAGATGGCAATAATGTAAAGGTCACTCACATGTCTCGTAATGCGATGGCTGCGCAACTTCGGGTTCCAGCACTTGGGCGGTGGGATCGACTTCCTCGGCATTCACAGTCTTCCCCGACAGGCGCTGTTCATCCTCCAATGTATTCGTCGGCCTAATCTCGTCACCCTCTTCGACACCGACGCCCTGCGATAGAGAGCCCTCGAATGTGTGGATAGGTGGAATTTCCTGGGTTGAGTGCTCAACTTCTTCAGCTTCCACGGGAGGGCAATATTCATAATCGGAAGATGGTGAAGGGTGAAGTTCCTCGACTTCGTCATCGATGTCCTGGGGCGCAACGTCGGGCTGCCTGATAGGGAGACGTGGATACGCACTAGAAGTGACGCCTCCAGGAATTTGGATAGATCCTGACTCCTCTTGGCCCTCTTTATCAAGACCATCAGGTTCGTCTTCGTCGACCAATTCATGGACGAGGAACTCTTCACCTTCCTCTCCGTTTTCCTGGTTGTCTGAGAAAACAATGATGTCCTTCGTCTCGGCGAACCCACCAGAGGGGTCGTGGTTTTCGTACTCCTCTTCATATTCCCCGCTGTGCTCCTCCTCCTCTTCATAGTCCTCTTCAGCTTCATGTTCGTAATCGTCTTCTTCGTAGACATCGGGTTCAAGTCGCTCTCTTTCGTGGCGAATGCGAGCTTGGGCAGAGCTTTCTCCATTCTGCCAAGGTGGATGCTCCTCTTCTTCCTCTTCCTCTTCCTCCCCGCTTTCCTCATCCCACTCGTCTGATCTCTCATCCTCTTCACTCTCTTCTTGTTGGATCTGACCTTCATCTTCCGAATCCGAGTCAATCTCTATTGGCTGACTTCTGTCGCCCCCTCGGATTCCAGGACCGTCCCTGGGGTCGCGCGCCTTTCCTTTACGCGCCTTGATGTCCGCGAAAGAATCCTCGAACTCTTCGTCGGCGCTGCTGTCGTCTTGAAGAAGCTGGGCGGCCACACTCTTGCCTTCGTCGGAAGATGCATCCGAGTGCGGGGAATGTGGTTCCGGAATCTGTTCAGCGTCTTCTACTTGGCCAAGGGCATGCCTTAGTGCTCCGGTGATGCCACCAATCCAGGCGTCAAACTCCGATTGCGTGAATTTGTCGTATGGATTGTGGATGGGTGGCCTAGAGGGCTTTTGGGTGGATAAGTGATAGAGGAGTTTGGGACTCCTCGAAACGTCGACTGGGGCCGTCATGAAGACGGTAAAGACAAAATAATCGCGTGACGACGTGCCGCCCAAGTTATGTAATCCCAGTGCCCCTTTCATGTCGGTCGGCACTCTGGATTCGTACATTCAAACGTCCCGCTCACCCCAACCACCAATCGCCACCTCACAAGAGATCCGCGACAGAGGTTCTATCTTTGTAGCCAACATTTATCCTGCGACTTCCCCAGCCCTTGCGCGCACACAAATCCATCATCTGAAGCACATCCACGGTGGCAAGCCAGCCTCGCATGAAATCGCAGCATGGAGGTGCATGGTGCTCAAGCATGGCCGCTCGGGGCTGGAAGGCGCCGATGATTTCGAGCTCATGGTTGGGAGTGATGATGATGGAGAACAATGGGCTGGTCCCAGAGTTTCGAAGGTGATGCAGGCACATGCCATCATCGATGCCGTGGTCGTCGTCAGTCGATGGTGCGCTGCAGTATTTGTAGCTTGATCATCATGCGTTAACAAATTTCAGGTTTGGTGGCACCCTACTAGGACCCTCTCGTTTCGCTCACGTTGAGAAATGCGCGTCCGAAGTATGTCAGGAATTCAAACGCATCGAAGAGCTGAATGAATGCCGTGCCACCCTTTCCAGACTGGACGCTGTTTTGGCTGGAATCCGAGTTGAGTACGATACCAGCGTTGGCCACGTCAAGCCCGAATCCCAACAACCAATGGCATCCAAAGACTATTCGAACCTTGACCTCATCAAGGCCAAGCGCCTCGTCAAAGCGCGCGAGAGTGCCATAAAGAATGTTCAATCTTTGCTCGCAAGGCGTCGCGAACTGGACCTTGTTCTCCTGGCTTAGCTCAGCGAACTACGCAGAACGCATGTAGATGCGCATGCCACTTCACCATGCAACTTAACCTCAAAGTATTTGGAAACAACTTCGGCCATGTAAAGCCAAGGTTTATCGAAAGTTGATCGGTAACCCTCACTTTTGAACCGCTGGGTGACAAGCAACATGTGGAGGGCTGCAGGTGGGTCTTGTAGCATTTTGATATTATAGTAACTAACGCAATCAAATGTCATCCTCTTAGGTCTTCGCACACAAGAACCAATCGGATCTGGTTTCCATGCTGGTACTCGAATTGCCTATGTATATAATCCACCAAATCCATTCTATTCCGATCATTAAACAGTCTCCACTGGTGCTCATACCAACATATTCAAGGTTTCCGTGCCTATGTTGCCCACACAAGTTTCACAATTAGTGTGTACTGAGTGAAGGATTTTTTTGTAGATGAAGGAAGGGGAAACATTGTAACAGGATTCGACGAAGTCATATTTTCGATATATCTACAAGACGCACAGTTCTGCATACTGAACCGAATTCTATTGTGACAGCGAACTCGCGCATTTGCCACGTCATCATTCTCGAAAACATGTCAGTAAATCGTTCAGAGTGCGTTGTGAATGACCCAGGAGAATATCATGAACCCGTCCCACACGGCTTGAACATCATGGGTATCGTAGAGTAGTCTTCAGCCTTTTCGATAGTCTATGTAGTTATAGGCAGTCCTAGTCGTTACTTTTTCCCATACCGTGCTTTGCGGCCAATATCAAAGGGAATATATTTATATTTGACCATGTGCCTGAAAAGGGCTATGATAAGGGCGACGACAATGCATAGGAATTATGAGGACAAACTGGATCTGCCTTCGCATAGTCAAAGCGAAGAGGACGAAGAAGTATATCACCAAGATGGGCCAATACACGGGCACGTCAAACACCTCAGATGCTGTGCAGAATAGTGCAATTAGTGTCGCACGGGTGGAGGACAACCTATTTCCAGTGTTGAAACGACATCAGGTCAGATGGGATAAGCAGCACTGACCAGAATTGCCATTCCGGTAAACGTCTTACAAAAGGGCGGAACTCGTCATCGCGCTGGCTCGGAAGGGGGCTGGTAGCGCTGGCGTCACCGCCTTCTTCAATTTCATCCGCCATAAGATCGTCCTGAAAAGAAGGGTCGAATCTGGGCTGAAGGAAAGCGAGCAGCAGATTAAGAAGATATATAGCATGTGCATCTGTAAAACTGTGTTAATATAAGACATTATAATGGGGAAAGTTTGCCTTACAGCATACTACAAAAATTTAAAGAGAACATGAGGTCAGTCAATAGCTCGAGGGATAGACAGAGATATGGACCTATATACCACTGAGAACCATGCCTTAGGGATGAAAGGATCGAGTGGAGGAGAAACGTACCCCTTGGGCGAGAACAATCCTCAAGAAAAAGACGAACAACAAGCCAGCAGTTGCGAGCCAGCGTTGGAGAACATGGGGTGTCCAGCGATCCAGGAACTGCTGGTACTGGCGTTGTATCTTGGAGTACTGAAAGGAGAGATTTTGGACGGGAGACGAGTCGATTCCAGAGCCGGAGAAAGCGGGCGACGAGGGCTCGGTGGAGGACATCATGGTTGTTGACGAATTCGTGACCTGTCACATGTGTGTCACGATGGATCTTGTACAAGCTGTAGCTGCACACATCGTTAGCCACCTTGACCCTAACCGGCGGTCCCACCCACTCTTCGTTGCCCTCCAGGGACCGCAGGGTAGTGGGAAATCGTATCTCTCAGCCCAGCTCAAGAAACAACTGACTGAGCCTCCCCACTCCCTCAACGTTGCCGTACTCTCCATTGACGATCTCTACCTTCGCCAACAGGACCTTGCTGCTTTGGCAGCAGAAACTCCCCGCAATCCACTCTGGGCTGGGCGTGGGCAGCCCGGAACACATGATATCGATCTCGGAACGACCATCCTACGAGCCTTGCATCGTCAAGAGGAACGCGTGGAAATCCCCGTCTTCGACAAGAGTTTGTGTGATGGGAGGGGAGATCGCTTGTCAAATGGCCTCGTGATTCATCCCCCGATCGATGTTGTCATCTTAGAAGGCTGGTGTGTTGGATTCTCCCCGATATCTCAAGGGGAGCTTGACGAACGATGGGATGGCGTCTGGAAAGAACAGTGTCAAAGCCTTTCCCTTCCCTACTTTTTCCAGAAAAGCGACCTCGAGAGGGTCAATGAGGCCTTAAAACGTTATACCGAGCTGTGGTCATATTTCGATCTTTTAGTGCAGGTTTGGACAATCTGGCAACTTCGAGGCAGTGAATGATCTCCTCGTAGATTAAACCCGTGTCATCGGAGGCCCACGATTCCTCCTACTCTGTCATTTACAAGTGGCGTTTGGAACAAGAACATTGCATGAAAGCTTCCAACGGGGGCAAAGGAATGTCTGATGACGCAGTGAAGGAGTGAGTCACTGTAGACGTCCTGTTCTTCCAGGAATTATGCATCTGAATTTATAGGTTTGTCGACCGATATATTCCAGGCTACGTTTTCTTTGGCGATGCGGTCCTTGGCCCCTCCCACCAGCCTCGTTGGATCGGAAAGAGCCTTAGGCTACTTATTGCTGAGGACAGACAATTAGTCGACTCGGAGATAGTGTAAAGTCCGTTCTTCCTACCTCTCCTCAACGAACCTTTAAGGAAGACATCATACTGCTTAGGCTGCCATGGTGCTGTACTTGGATTGGTCCCCATATATTGACTAGAATCGAAACTGATCTTCCTTTCGCTGGGACAACCGTGATCTATTTTATCCCGGATCTCGAAGGTCGTGGGAGCCATGAGCTACCCAACGGCAGCACCTCGAGCTCTAAACCTTTAAAACACGACCCTCACCAGGGTATCCGACGTTCGTGTGTTATTTCCCCAAACCTTCTTGCTATCGGCCGAGCTGTCTGCCAGTGTCTGCCTCACCTTTGACTCTGGAACTCAGGGCCGCATTAGGTGGAGAATATAATTTTGAAGGACGAATATTGTTGCAGCAACATGAGCGCTGTTGATCACGCCCGGCACATGATGTATGATCATCTATGATCATTCAATGTTCATCGTGGTGATCCCCACCACGGTATTTTTATGGCCCCCGAAGTACTTATTGCAACGCCGGCTCTGACGAGAAATCCGGTATCGGAGACCCCATCTGTGGACCTCCATATAATGGACGGTCATCACTGTTTAGAGTGTGCCTACAGGAGACGGGAGACTACTGGACTGCTTTGATACGAAACCTGTTCAACGTTACTTACTTATCGTTATCAGATGTATATATATGATTGGGGGGTGACTGGTGACTCGCCATCCTTTGCGACTACTCATGTCTGTCTATGGTCAGATTAAACGCTCAACCCAAGATGGGTCCATCCTTCGAACAAGAGTCTGGTATACAAGAGCAAAAGCCAAAGAAGACAACTGTCTTTATACATATCATCTTACCCTTTCCAAAGCTCAATATCGAGATGGTCTTGTGGAATATCTTCATTCCGTGTTTTCCAAGGTAGTGGAAGACGGGTTAACCTACCCGCAGGAAGGGCATATGGATCTATTAGGTTTCTGCAACTACTTCTTCGCTGCAGACGTGATCGTAGGGATAACAGGCCCATCACCTTCAGCAGAACAAGAAGGGATGGAGGTTGAGGATGACCTCGATGACGTGCGATGCGGGAGATCCTGGCAGGAATGTGTGGGTGGCTTCTACTATGTGAGTCGTGGATATTCGCCATCCGTTCTGCTTAAAGTGTGACCACGAGAAGCCTATTGCTGAAGCATGTACATAGATTAAACCAAATTACCCTGGCCGGTCATCGCATGTGAGCTTCTTACCTACAAGCTCTGTAGCTATAGGGGTGGTTGATCCGGCCAACTTGTCAGATTTGCAATGCTGGGTTCGTTGTTCCACCAGTGCACCAGGGGAAAGGTTACGGTACAATGCTTGCGAAGACATATTTGAAATATGCTCCGCAGCTGTGCTACCAGGCAAGCGTGTTCAATTTGGTTTATGCGAATAATGACGCCTCCGTCAAGTGAGTTGACCGTTGTCGTACCGTTCTTGATCTCCCCACTCGGGATAAATCTAATTGCTTGAATCAGACTCTGGGAAAGATTGAATTTCACCAAAGCTGGGTTGATTCCGCGCGCTGGCCGCTTGAAGCGGAAAGACGGCGACGGGGAGGAGTATGTTGATGCTATAGTATTTTATAAGAGTTTTCTAGAGTGATTCCAAGTATGACCAATAAATCAGGACTTATCTGGCTCGAAACGGGATCAAGGATACGTCGTTGCTTGGCTATGTGAGTACAATAGAGTTTCACGTCCTTCAGAGCTATTGCGCGCCATCCTTATTGATGCGTGTTTAATGGATCTCAGTGGCGCAGTCTGAATATCCCCATTGATGTCATCCTTTAGTTCTCCATCAGGTACATGTAAACTAAGGTATGCATACTGTTACTTACGCGGAGTCCGACTCGGTCACCCTCGCGGACCACGCCAGGCAGCGGAAAAAATCGTTTGGGGCCAAGTGCCATTAAGTTTGGATGACATGGGCGTCATGGACGTTGATAACTATCTGGGAAGGCCCTTCTGCTGGACTCGCAAACTCCGCCTGGGAAGTCGTGAAGATAAAATCAATCTTCCAGGGACGGAGTTTGGGGCATGTGTCGGTGACATGTGGGGCTTGAGAGGGCTTATCATTGGCACATGCTAGAGATACACACCACAGCATGACAAGAAACAGCTGACGTGCCTCGAAAAGAAAGACACGAAGCTGGAAAACTTGACAGGGAACCTCCAAACGTGGTGCTATCAACATCACATCCCTTAAGCGACCCAGCTTGGACCTGGAAGATTTCTCGGTGCAAAACTGAAGCTGTGTATCAAAGATGATTCGTACTTAACCCCCATTTTCGTGCGACGTATCCGATGGTCCGTTCATCCATCCCGAGCTGTGTCCGGCAGCCCAATTGATAAAAAGGTTGCGCGACGGATCTCACCCGTCGGACCGAGTGAGCCCGCCGATCTTTGAATTATGGGGGAGGGAATGCTTCCGCGTGTTTGAATTCCACAGAGGTCGATGAGTTCTGTAATGGCGACTGTGGCCAACTGAGGGTTTCACAAGAAGCTCATTGAACATGAACTTTTATTAACAACGACCCACCCACACCTGTTCGGAAGTGGCTCATGGATGACGCGGGAGGAGTCTGGGGTGCTCTTGTCAGCCGCCGGAGTGGAAGAGACTCAGAGCGGGCATGTTCGGCGATGACATGAGTCCGCAGCGGGGCTGTGTACTCCTGAATCTGTGGTTCCATCATCATGCATCACTAGCACATATATAAGGGGCCACCTTGGGTGCGGATAGATTTCCCTTCTTCCTCTGCTTACCCACCTCTGGTTCAGTCCATAGCGTGCCCTCTCCCATCTATTACTCTACGAACAGGCGCCTCAATATAATCCTCGTACTACTCGCAAGGGTATACTCAAGTAACCCACTTGTTCTAACTTTACTCACTAGGTAATTCCCTACCCTCTACACATTCATTTCCCCCTTTTTGTTTTTGGGAAGTGGCCGCCAGTTCGCGAGAACAAGCCGACTACTTCCGCTTACCGCTTGCCCCTTTTGTGCCTTCAAATTTTTTTTTTGATGGCAGCATGCTGGCTCTGTTCTGTTGCTGAATGGGCACAAACAATTCAGTCTTCGACGTTTGGAAGGTTCTATCATGCACTCATTCCATTTGCGACTCTTATAACCGCGGTTGCTCCTAGATCCTCTTTCTGACGATCTCCGCTAGACACGCATCGATACTCAGCTTCAACCTCCTCGTGATCTGCCGATGGCCTCGCAGAACGCTTATCCCGACCCCCGGAAAAACTTGAGTAATGCGCCACGGAATCCACATCGACCGGTCCCCCCCTCAGTGAGTGGCATGCAGCATCTGTTGCCCGCAATCAACTTAAACAATCCAAGAGTGCATCACATGGTCCAGGTTCGCGAACGGAGTCATTCTATGGACATGAGGATATAGCCAGGCTCAGTGCTCGCTTCATCACTCACCTCTTCGCGTGCCCCGATCTCCCTCCAGCTTCGACGCACTCCCAATCGAGGCTACCCTATTTCATCGCCTACGCACTGCATCGTACGAAGCTCCACGATGCTGTGACAATAGCAGCTCTCGTCTTGCTCCAGCGATTGAAAGCCCGTTTCCCCACGGCACGGGGATCCTCTGGGCATCGATTGTATATCTCTGCATTTATGATTGCGTCCAAAGTGATATGTGACGACACCTATTCCAACCGATCCTGGAGCATTGTAGCCCAAGGGATGTTCTCGCTCCGTGAGATAAACCAGATGGAAAGGGAGATGTGCAGTTACCTCGAATGGGAGTTAAATGTCGACAATAACGTATTGACGAATTTCGAGGCAAAAATACGAGAAGACTTCCGGAACCCCGAGGGCCCATATCCGACGTATCCTCTCACGATGGTTTCGAAACGTGCTGCCAGGGCCGCCGCTACTGCCACGCCGACCACTACACCAGAACCAACAGAAAGCGAGATGCCGGATTTCGTCAGCCAACATCTACGGTCGATGTCAGGTTCACCCAGCTCGAACCATTCTTGGGATTCTTCCGGCCCCGACACACCGTCCCCCAGTTATACCAATTCTACTTCCCCGGCATCCTCTGGTTCGCCAGCGACGCCTATCGGAGTGGTTGATGACCATGCTCAAGTGCGGGGGTTCGACTCACCCCCGATATTCACAATTCAAAGAGACATGCCACCTGTTCATCCTTTAAAGAGTCAGATGTATGCCGTGGCCGTTCCGTCGAGCTGGTAGCAAAAGTCCCACCACACTCATTATGGACTTTTCGTTGTGCGCTACCTCCGCGCGCTGTATACTCAACCACATTACACTATACCCTCATTTACATTCACATTCACAGCATATCCTGCAATATTCACCAATGCATTTCATTACTTGCAGGTCCTGGTGGCCTCGTATCCCAGGATTCCGCCGTTCCACTTCGAATTCCCTTCCTCTTGCATGCATTGCACCTTTGCCGTATCCTGCAGTAACTTATCACTATTCGTCCACATACGATACATGTCAAAAATTACTAAAAACAGATGTAAAAGTGACGAAATGGCGTGATTTGGGGATCTGGAGAGCGTTCCCGAGTCAGTCATGCACCGACGATCGTGATCGATATCGCGATCGGTATGATATAGATCGATGCAAGGATATAGGGTCTCGACGAGCGGTCTGTCAATGCGGTCAAACGGGTGCTGTGCGAGGATGGATCTACTTATATAGGGTCTCGACGAGTAGTCTGTCAACACGGGTTCTGTTTAAAATCAGAATTCGAATAATATATAGAGTATAGCAGAATAATCATTGGGACGTTTCGATATGAGTAGCTTTATATACATCAATGTAGTTCAGAAAAATGTTATGACAGTAATTTAAACCAACTCCAAGTGTTGGAAACAAAAAAATTTGCATTAAGAGGGAATCGAACCCCCGGCGGGTCGATTCCGTTGAGTTGACAATGGCAACGACCCAGGTTACCACTACCCCATTAATGCAATGTAATATTGGGAGGAACTCTGACCATGTCGTGAAAATCATTTCTCATCCATCATGAGCAACTTGAAGCGGAGATTTAAAATCATTTCTCCTCGTCGCCGTCGACGTTGAATCATCTCCACTATGCCTTTCGGTTTGACAATTGGCACTGAGCGTGCTGCTGCGCTACAGGTAAGCGCTACAGTGTCGTCTTTATGCGTTTTAGGCTCCAATTGCTCCGTTCTTTGCCAGGATTCCATCCAGGATGAACTCACAAAACGGGGATACAGTATAGACGCAGGTGGGATTTCTCTCCTGACACTCATCTAACCAATGTGTTGAATGCACCCGTTCCAGACCCAGTCATGGCAGAATACATAACTATCATGGTTATCAATAATAAGACAGCAGGTACGCGGGCAAACCATCTTTGGTTCAACTCATGATTGACGCTGCCACAGCTCAAATAACTAGTGAATTGGAGGATTGTAAGTTTACAAATCGATGAAATGGCTATGCCGGCTAACACAGTTGTCGTCTCACAGTAATTGGGTCGGACTTTGGTCAGGCTCTTGCTCGAACACATTTCACTCATGGACTGACACTTCCGCAGATCCCACTTTCACCGAGTGGCTATTTCTAGAAGCAGCTAAAGGAGCCATCCAATTGGATGAGCCTTCCCAGCCCGGCCCTTCAAAACCCGAAAATTTGTCCGATGGAGCACCTTTGCGCGACGCTCTCCCACCTGCAGCGAGCGACTCTTTCCGCCGGCAATCCAACCCACCTCGAAATGGCGTCTATCAACAAGCACTGTCGCAAGCTCTTCCTTCTTCCTCCAGCCATAAACGACCAGCGTCCGGTCGATCTCCGTCCCCCAGTCATCCCAATAAAGCAAGACGTACAGACTTGCCGACAGGGCCGCGAGCCATGCTTCGTGATGGGCCTCCCTCGGCTTCTAATCCCCACTCAAATACAAGGAGCTTGCTGGACCGTGTAGGAGGGCCAGCAGCAGGTAGTATGCGGAATCCAGGCAATTCATCCAACGGGTTTGTTCACGACGATATTCAAACCCGGATTGACACCATCGTAAATAGCTCTCCCGACATGATGATGGCAAATGGATATCCTGGTATGGATATGAATGCAATGGCAGGGATGACGAACCCGCTGGTCTTGCGGGAGATGATGATGAACCAGATGGCTTTGATGGCACAAATGGCTTCATCGATGGGTATGATGAATGGTGGACCATTTCCAGGGCCTGGTTTTCCTATGCAGGGTATGCAAGGTGATATGGGTATCTATCAGGGCGGAGTGAACACAGGATTCCAAGGGTCACAGCAACTCAGTGGAAATGGGACGAATATTGGAGGGAGAGGGAGAGGTGGTACGCGAGGTGGCCGAGGGGGGTCTATAAGGGGTAGAGGTGGTTCTGCGTCCATCTCCGCTGCTCCAAAAACCGAGACAACGACTGCTCCGACCCCCACTAGTGATTCGGCGATTGCTCCTCAACCCATATCCATTGCGGCCCCAGTACCTACAGCACCCAATTCCGAAAATGTCACCTTGACCCTTCCTACCAACGCCACAGCACCTCAGCGTCTTCCGTATGCTATTCCAGAGCGCCCACAGTCACCCACCCTCTGTAAATTCAACCTGAAATGCTCGAATCCACATTGTCGCTATGCTCATCCTTCTCCTGTCGCTACGGCCGAGAGTGGGGTGGTCTTGAGCAACGAGGCTTGCGAAAAAGGGAAGGATTGTCAGGATAAGGATTGCATCAAAGGCCATGTCAGCCCTGCCGTCTTGAATCCCCAACGTACGTGTATGCTATCTCCACGGGCTTCTCGTCTCATCTCTGGAGTTTCATTAGTTTTGGAACAAGCTGCTCCACCATCATTGCACCCTACTCAATCGGGTGCACCTTGTCGTTTTGGCGCCGCGTGTACCCGGCCTGGCTGCACATTCAGTCATCCAACTCGTTCTGCCGGTCCTCCTAGCCAAAATGCCCACTTTACCCAGCAATGTCGCTTTGGTGCAAGTTGCACACGAGCCGCATGCGCTTTCCAGCATCCTGCAGGTCGTGTCCTCCCAACGGCCTTCCATCGCGGTCTATCGACGACTGGGCCCATGGTGACTGTCGTCACGCCTGAAACCGGGACAATGGGCAGCGCGGCGAGCCATCATCGAAGCGTCAAGTTCAACAAGCCGTCCGGCCTGGGATTGGGTGTTAAGGAAAAAATGCAGCAGCAGTTGAAGGAGATCGAGGAAAGGAAAAAGGAGGCCGAAAGGGCCGTCAGGGAAGCAGAGGCTGCCGCTGCTACCATTAGTGGGAAGCAGGATGAGACGAAACCAGTCGCCATTGCTGCTTGAGAACTTTTTCTGCAATATGTCTTGCATGTCCCATTCTTTCCCATTGTTTCTCATTAATCATATGCCCGACTACATACACTCCCACAGTTATATTAACTTGCTTCCGGCACTTATGTATATCTCTCAGCGTTGTAGCTCTGCTCCCTGCCTCAATACTTATGTTAAATTAGGTGTTTGTGGATGTAGACGGACAGTCTTTTTATTGTAGAACAAAAAAAAATTGCTCGGAGGACTTTCTTACTCCTCTGACCGGTGTAAAGAGGAATTGGGGTATCCACTACAATAATTGTCAAGAACAACAGATAAATTTACACTGTCACACTATATCCTCCCCTCGATAATCCTTCCACCTCCTTTGTCAACAGACAATTTGATCTGATCCCCTTGGTCCACGTCCTTGAACTGGAGAAAGTAAAGGACTGAGAGAGGATAGGAAGAAAACCACAAGACGAAACCCTACCGTTAACTCGCGGGTTCTACGTAAACTCTCGATCTCGTCGATACGATCGCGAACGTTCTGTAAGACGTCCTGGAATCCTTCTTGACCTACCACGTCTTGTGCAGCGAGCAAGATGAGCATGGAGTCGGGGCGGACGTTGTGGTCAATCTTTTCAATGTTTATGAGAAGGACACAATACGAATATGGCGTAGATAACTCACATCGGTAGCGATGACGTTGAGGCGGTCAAGTTCTGCATCATGCATCAACTTGTAATCGCTCCATTAAAGCACGACCCGGAAACCCACCTTCTAAGAAGTCTGCGCGGGTCATGATCTGACGACACCTCCACTGTGTCAAAGGTTATGGGTGAGTGGAAGTAAAAAAAAGGTCGAGAGGATCTTTACGTACATAAGGAACAACAGGAAGGTCAAGAGCTTCGCCCACAGGCTCGCCGGCCTCTATGGCTGCTTCCCGAGCCTTTTCTTGTTCTTCTCGGATTTTGACAAATTCTTGCAGCAGTAACCAAGAACACGAGCTCCATTTTTGCTTTGAAAAATGCAGGTGTCAAGATGGCTAAGGGGTTAAAGACCTTTGAACACGTACCTCGTCCATGACGTCGTCGTCGCAATCAGGGATGAGGCCTGTGGATCAAGTAAAGTTAATTGTCTCGTGCTGGTATCAATCAACAAATAAGATACCAATTTGACTCAGGAGCCAGGCTTTCTCGACGGACTGCAAGCGCTCCGCCGTGTCTACCATGTCCTTTGATTTGGCAACCTTATATGCGGGAAAATCCGTCGGTCCGAGGGATAGGAGTCAAACTATGTTATGGACGAGCGTACCTTGTTAAGATACGAAAGTCTGCCACCCACTATAGAGACTGCCTCCTTGAGGTCTTCGGGCGAGGCAGGTTCCCTTTTGCTATGCATACGCATACGCGTGGCAGCATGCAGGGATTCCGTGGGGTCCAAGTCGTATATTGATAGGACCTGGCAAGAAGGGCGGTTGAGGCAAGGCAGAGGAAATAAGAATCCGAGGAAAATCTGACATGCATGCGGCTACTCGTCTTGCCTGATGTTTATTGTCAACGGAATGGCTGATGAACGGCGATCGTTGACGTACGCATGATATGGAAAGGCCAAAAATCGTCTCTGTGAATACCATCATGGCTTTAATGAAAGACACACGCAGTTAAATTACTTGCGTGCTGAACACGAAGGTGAGGATACCTAAAGAAGATGGGGGATAAGTGAAAGAATATCACGTTTGGGATCAAGTGATTTACCGCTCGCAGCCCATGCTTCTGCCCGCTGTTGCAATTGCAGAAGCATGTTCCTTCCTTCATCATCGTTTTTGAAGAAGTGAACGTTATTGATGATGAGAACTAAAGGGCGACCCGTTTTGCGGGCGGAGGAAAGCGCCACTTTTTCGAGTTTATTCATGGCTATGGTTCTTGAGGTTTAAGCACATGATAGAGGACATCGGCTTACCTCGCTCGATGTCCAGAGCTGGACCTCCTAAGTACTAAGCGTGATGAGCTGGGATTCAGGGAGAGGGTGAAGATCAGAACCTTCTCTCGGATCCCTCCTTTGGAACAAGCCCGTCTGAGAGTCCTCGTTGAATTCATAATTGAGGGCCTTGCCAAGTCTGAGCCTGAAGACCTCCAGGTCAGGGTGGGCGTCGCACATTGCCACACCCTCAGCCTGGCATGCAATCATTGAATCAAAAATCATGGTGCCTTTGCCAGAACCCTGTAATTAAGGAAATGAAGGTTAAGATGAGGCGATAACCACCACTATGGGACTGTACCTTTGGGCCTAGAAGGACGAAATAGTGGCCTGGTTCTTGGCCCTGCACGATCTTATCTATCCAGTCCTGCTCCTTGCGTCGGAGGTGTTCTGTCCATGGCGCGGCTTCGTCGAAAGCGAGGTCATCCGCTTCGCTCTGAGCGGCAGTCTTTTTGGTCTGGTGGGTCGCCAGCTCGAGGGCGGGGTCATAGCCAGCGGCAAAAGCGGTTTCTATCTAGATAGCATCTACAATGAGCAGTGCAGGAGGGCGGGAAGATTGTAGAGGTACTTTATCCAACACGTTCTTCTTATACCAAGCCAAGTAAGCGATACCGCCTCCGAATACTGAGGCCAGTGATTATTCAGAGGTTGTGCCGTAAGAGGTAGTCATGTACTCGCCCATGGACAATCCTATAATGGTCGTGAGTGCAGCATCGAGTAGTGCAGATCCTGTCAGAGATGCTGCACTGCTAGTGCCTCCTATACCAGGACCACCGCCTGCACCAGGGGGGTTGAAGGGAACATTCAAGACCGCATTTCCCTCGTGGACTTCGTGACGAGCATCGCGTCCCGTTACGTTGGTCTCGTAGGGTACGGATGCAGACGGTCTCTTCGTTTGTGTAGGAGGGGTTTTCGGCGCTGGTGGGCGCGAAGGTGTTTGGGTGGTATAGAGTTGCCCGTGGGCAAGAACGGGCTGGAGAGAGCGTGAAAGGAGGGAGGGCGGTATTCTGCGCGTTGCAAAGGACATGTGTTGAACGGGGGCATCGTTGTCAATGGTGCCTTTATACACGACTGTCACTATCGCTACCATTCATTCCACGTCGTCGCCGCCATCCCTATTCTCCAGCTCCTGGTTCTCATCCTCCCGCCTTTCCTCTTCAACCTCTGCACGCAATTGGCCCAAAAAGAGGTCCCACGAGGCGAAATCCTCATCAGGCATCAAATGCGTCCCATCCCACAATCTCCGATCGCGCTTGTACTTCTCCACGAGGTCCCACTCAAGCACCTGCTGTACTTTGGACATCTCCTTGAAATCTTCGGAAACGTTTCGAAGCATTGACGTTGCATGCTCCAAGAGGGTCCGAGTCTCCCCCAGCTCTGTGCGAATGCCTGGCATGTCGTTGACCAGACGCGTCACTTCGCGCCTGACATACCGCACGTCTTTCATGGTAGGCGGTGGGGGCAGCGAACGCGTCCTCGTTTTGGGAAGCGGGTCGATTATAGGTGGATCGGCGTTTGCAGTCGCCCGTACCCACTCCGATAGAGAAGGGGTGATAGAAAGTGCCGACTCCGCAAGAGGCGAGTTCACCTGAGAGTTCACATCGAATTTCCGCCGCTCTTGGTCTAATTATGAGGAGCTGTTCTCGGTTTGATTATCCAAGCGCTACTCACTCGATGCTCTGTCGCAAGATCTACTCGAAGCCGACTCGCAGACCTCCTCTTTTATAGTCGGGGATTTGCGAATTTGCCATAAACGTTGCTGACTGTTGGATGCGCCTCAGTGCTATCTCGGTGCACCATAACACCAAAAGTGCGTGCCTGGGAACACCCTCAGGGAACTTCGCAATGAGAAGCTCAATGATTTTGGTGTTCTTCCCCCCCGCTTTTATGCCCGCTCGCTGTGTATGGTCATTGAAATTCAACTCGGAAATACGAGCAAGGAGCCTACCTTTGCGATCTCTTGCAATGCAGGTCGCTTCAGTTTCTCGAGGTCAATTCTGTCCATGTGGGGGAGGTTTCGAACCATGATGCAGGGAGGGTATATGTGTGATGAGGCGCTGGCCACCGTCTCGAAGGTCCCTTATATGGACACACATATCACTCAGGAGTTCCAAGCAGTGGATAATTTGGAGAACAATACATGATCGCCAATTCCAAATATAGAAATCCATCAGGGTCGGCAGGCTCTCTTGTGTTTTGAACAAGGCAACCGTCCCGGCTTTGGTCCGTGATCCTTCAACAATATAATCAGGTGAAGACCTCGAACTGGCATCCGCATCAACCCATGATCATTAGATGCTCGATGTCATTTATATTCACCATTGTCCACACTTATATAACGACTGCCTCGGCTATTCCCAAGTCCTCTCCCTTTTGTCAACTTTCTCCTGACTCTCTATCATGGACGCTGCTTCTCTACGAAAACTCAGTCGCACTGCACTACAGACACTTGCCAAGGTATGACCGATTCACATTTATTAAGATTTCTCTCTCTCAGACTGTTCCCCAGGACAACAACATCAAGGCGAACTTAAAATCAAACATCATCATAGAACTTTTGCTTTCCCGTTTTCCAGATAAAATGTGGGTCTTTCCCCGAGCACTCTCGTCCCCGGCTAAAGTGATTTCAAGTCCCGCTGCCCAAGGCCTATCTACAGTGACGCCTCCCCCAAATTCTTCGCGACAACCACCACTATCAACTCCAATTGAAACACCCAACGTGGTCGCGGGTGCTTCCCCGAGCAATGAAACGCTGAACAAAACTGATGAGCTGCCCAGTAGGCCGCTTGCGACCCCCAGGAGCGGCGAGGTCAATCCTCAGACAGTACACCAACGAGTGCTGCGTGACGCCTCTCGAACCCCTTCCCACATTTCACTCCGACACGGGGAAGCAGATCCCATCTCCGATTCTGACAGTTACATTCTCAATCACTTCGAATTACAATACCCTCCCAGCAAGGACCCTCCCAGCATCGCCACATCTGCAAGCACCTACACATTCGGCACACCAGCCAGCTCTCGCGAGTGCAGCCCCGCACCTCAGGCACCTTCGGAAGAACTACGAAAAGCCGTAGAGCTCATGGCAGCAGTTCATAGCGATGACGCCCAAATCCGCGAAGAAATACTCGCATGCCGTGAGGTCGCCGCCAAGGCCAGAAAGCAAGCTGCGGCGCTCAAGAGTAGGGCTGCCGCTGCGAAAGCTGTGCGAGAGCGCGTCCAAAAGTATGCGATGTATTGGAGATGGATCAGCCCGAGCTGGACATTTGAAGAAGTTTGGAAAGGAAAGATTACAGTCCGGAGGGTCGGCTTAGAAAATATCGAAATCACCTCGAGTGACGATGAGCAGATGGAAGCCATGGCGAACAGGCAGGAGGAGGAGGAAGAGAAGGAAGAAGAGGCTAGGTCAGAGCAGCTTCATTTTTCCGCGTTCGCCCTCCCTTACGCTGGTCTGCAGTAATCCACAGACCGTGACGAGAGGAAATGCAGACATCGAGGACAGGCGTCCAGCCCCCCACGCGGAGAATATTGCGAGCAGAGGTGGGGGTGGGGCGACTCCTTCACCAACATCACTACCACTATTAGAGAGCGACGCTGCCAGGTACGTCTGATTGTTATCGCTAAGTAGCCCTTGAACAAAGCCTGTTCTAGCAGCGACAGGAATACCAAGCGACAGCGCGAGGAAGGCCCGGCGGTCGACGACGAGGTTCGATACCAACCTCGTCGGCAGCCGCCCGGCACATCTGTAAAGCTTCACGGCGGCTCCTCACGTTCTTCCTTCTCGCGCGATCAGAAGGTCTCGGGAAAAGGAAAAGCCAAGATGTCTATGGTCGACATCGAAGAAATGCTGTATGAAAACGGGGGCGAGTGGGATGTGCACGCGATGACTCGGAACGAGGCCGAATTCAATTCAAAGGATCTCATGGCAGCTCTCCGAGTGTCAGATGAACAGGTCGAATACGACAGTGCCGTTAACAAGCAGGCTGAGCGTGCTACCCGAGAACAATTCCTCCGAGTTCCTCCGCCCGGCGGTCATCCTACCTGGCCTGCTCTTGAACCTGCTTCGGACGCCGTGCAAGCTGCACCCTCACCGTTGAGGGCTACCCGACGATCAGCAAGAGCTTTGCAACGTCGTAGAAGTTAAACTTGACGCCGTCACACCCTACCTTTTATCCAAAAACACCAGCATCTCAAATGAAATGTGTTCATGATTTTGCGCGAAATAGATGTTTTACAGAGAACCTATAAAACAGCATTTTTTAAATGTCCAATGTCATACGTATATGCGTATATGTTATACGGTATAATTCCATAAATTAACAGTGTCCATGGCTAGTCCACGAGATCGGTTCCTTCGACTTGCTGTCTCAGGTGTACCTGGTGATCAAGCAATAAACCGACCAATGAACTAATACAATGAAGCCTACAGTACTTGGCGATGGCAGACACTCGGGATGGGTTAAATCAACCCCGATAAGTGCCGCGCCCCGCCATGTTATTAGCGCTGCTCTGGCGCGAGTGATGATGCTGGTCGTACGGGGAAGGATGTGCTTGTCCCATCTGAGGGTAGTCTTGCTGAGGAGACAGTGCTCGATATGGTTGGTACTGCGGTGCGGGTGATTGTGTGCGAGAGGTATATCCTGGACTGCGCTCCGAGCCATAAGGCGAATAGGTCGGATAACCTCCCTCCTGTGGTCGATGTATCGGTGCCTCTCGATTACCATCGCGGGGTTGGTGGTATTGGGATGGCGGCACGGGAGAAACCAGAGATTGCTGGGACACGTAACCGAGTGATCGAGGACTGAGCAGTGGTTCAGAGTCCATCTTCAGGAGCTCAATGTCGGATGCTTGAGGACCTTCTGCGAGGTACCGGTCGTATCCGGTAAATTTGTGCAGTGAGCTAGAGCTCCCGTGATGGTTTCCGGGTGAAATAATGGGTGGTCCATCCAACAAGGTTGAAGAAGCAATCGACCGAGCATCCCAGTCCAGTTCTCCCCTGTCGCGCTGATAAAGAGCCGGGTCATACTCTAAATCATTCTAAAATCGCAAGAAGTAAGCGAAGCGTTAACGGGTAGCGGTTCAATGAACATACCTGGGACACAGCAGCAATCTTGATGCCACCAGGCACGATTTGGGCCTCCATTTTTTGCCCTCCGTACTCTTTCAATTTAGCTTCCTCTTTTCCCAGGTTGCCATGATAGACCTGACTCAACAAGGGCATCATCTTCGCATGAAGCATCGGGGTGAACAGATCTGTAAGGAGGGCTGGGTGTCCAAAGCGTCTCTCCAGTCTATTGCCTCGAGCGTCTGAACGTTCAGAGTGCACTCGCGCTACGCTAATTTCTTCTTCGGTCGGAATGTAATATTGAAAAGCAGGGAGGTGGACTCTGTCAATGTAAATCTTGAACGCCGCGATGAACAGTATCGGGGGTATGGTAGAGAGCCACTGTAATGACCGGAATCGGTATTGGAGACCGATAGCTATTAAAAGGTCAGTGAAAGTATACAACGTAGCCAACCTTGCGACATACTCAAAATCATCAATAACTGCATCAAAACCACGCAGGAAAGCAACCTGTTGATAACCACGTTCCAGACACGCTGCATGGCCAACGACCCATTAACATCGCAAAGCTCCAACAAGAAAAAAAGAAAGAATGTACTCCACCGGATTCGACCTTCGAGATGAAGACGAACATCAGTTGATATTTGTATATCCACGATCCCATCCAGAGTACAACGGCAGCAGCAACAGCGACCAGAGGTGCGAGGGGTGCAAACACCAAACCGACAGCGCCCATGAACAACTAGAGAAAGAATAAGCTGAGTAACCTGGAACTCGAGCGGAACCTACAATGTTTGAACTGCAAAAGAGCAGATTAGTTATATACGACGCTCCAAGAGATGCTGAACTTACTAGTAGATCGCATATTGGAATTCAGGAGGTTGTGTCCATTCCCTGATATCTCTAGGTGTTCTTCCAAACAAGCTGAAAACATCAACGGAAAAAGTCAGAATCTGTATCAGCATTCCTGCAATTAACATTACCGAGTTTTGATTGACAGCCAAACCAAGTTGATGATCTGCGCTAAATCGAAGACGACCAAGAAACCACGAAGGCTGAGTACGCGGGATTCAGCAATTTATTAAATAATCAGGTCATTTGGCTCACGGGAAGAACGTCAACCAGTAAGATGCTTGGTTGATATAAGTATAGTTGATTGTGTCCGGAAGAGCTAGTAACATTAACAAAGGCTACACACGATAACTGTTAACGACCGACTTACTATGGAGGTTCTCGATAATATCATGGAAACTCTTTTTCCTACCAACTTGAATCACGATCTGCTTCACGGAATCTATAGGACGAAAACCGTTGTTATAGTATTTATTCATCAGACAATGAATGAAATATCGACGCACTGAAGATGACGCCGATCAAAGTGAAAATAACGAGCTGACTGATGACCAGGAAGGAAAAATACCGAGCGATGACGGCTCGGTCCAAACTCGAATGTGTCAAGGCTCCCATGTACTATGGAATGTCAGCCTGAGCTGAACTCCAAGCAATGCCTACACCCTTACCTGACTCAGCCAGCGCATGATAATGGGTAGGAAAAATCCGAAAAGTCCAGAAACGGCGGGAGGCAGCACACCAGAGATAAATGCGAAACTATGCGGGGATGCATTAGCCCACTTGTCCAGGAAATGGACATATACTCGAAGCTGCGACGCAATGAGCGATGCAAATATGAAATAAAGGTAGAGACATACGGTATCAAGATTTGCCAGGATGGATATAATGAACAAGGGGATAGTGTTGAAGAAGCAGACAGCGGCCAGCCATGCAAAGCCTATTACTTTCTTGCGTGCCAGTTCAAAGTTGGATTTGTTCATATTTTCCCAAATCTTTCGAAGCACATCAGAGTTATTCCAGTAAAATTCTTGAGGACGACATACGATGTCCTTGGGATTCGGAGCCAGTTCGATGGTCGTTCCTTTGGGGTGTTTTCCATTTAGAATCTGGGCAACAATATGCGCATACGGAACAGCAGCCATACTCGCAAAGCCGTAGTTCTCCGGCTTGCGTGTATCGTGGTTCCTACGGAATTCTTCGACCTTGGCTTCGGTACGCTTCAGCTTGGCACTGGGGAGTTGAGGTGAGATACATGGAGCAGGTTAGAAGAGGTTCTCACGTATAATAATCGATAGCGTCCGTCTTCTTGCCGCCACATCCACAGATACCGCCGATTCGGATGGTAGGACGCTTTTTACCCAGCCTCCCCCCTTTGAGGTACTTTACTAGGACCTCTTCGAATTCCCGAACGGTGGTGTTGTGGTATTCAATTAGTTGGGGTAGGGCTCCAACCTTCCGGCCGATATGTACACTGGTAGTCGGATATGGTGCTTTGACAGAGTCGAAAATAGCTTTCAGGCCTTCGTCGCTTTGATTCTGTTTTGGAACGTTGGAGATTGTCAGAGTTCGTGCGTAGAATGACTCTAGATATTCCGGGGAGCGGAACCAAGTACGTCGTAACCGAACCATCTCTTTCCAGTGATAGTTTACGAAGGCTATAACCATCAGTGTAATGATGTAGGTGACGGCGACGTGGACATATAAGAGAGTTCCGCCAACATCTCGAATAGTCAGGATACTCAGAATATCTCTCTTCTCGGATGGGATCTTGCGAAGATTGTAGGAAACGTTGACAGGGATGAGGACGGCGCAGACAAGGAGTGCAACAGAGCTGAAGAGCGATCGCATGAGGCGATTGAACCGGAGGAAAGCGATGGCATCTAAGCCTAGCTTGTCGAGCAGTTCAGGCTCCTTGGTGTTGACAAGGGGAGGGAGCCAGCCAAAGATGGAATTCGAAATTCGTGGAGGAGGTTTGTTGCCGACGTGGTATTTAACTTTGGGTTCGTAGATGACCTGGGGATAAAACTCAGAACTTTGTAGCGTGGCACATGTGTGTAGTTCCAACCTTGTTGTTAGGGCGGAGGAAATTGAAGGCCAGGATAGTAAGGATCTGCAGAGCAGTTATGGCGAGATTAGTCGTTATCAATGCCGCATCTCGCGAGGCAACTCACGGAAATGGCGCTCATGAGGCCAACTTGGGCTCCAACTGCCACGGGCGCCAGCGTCCGCGAGTTGTCGCTGATGAGCTTTCCGGCTTCGTCTGTGAGTCCAGACATGTGGTCGGAGGGAATGGGCGTTAGAGGATATCGTCAATGGTGGGGGAAGAAGAAAGACCGTGAAGGCCAATGATGGCCGAGAAGACAAGGAATGAATGCACGTTGCTTACACCGACGGCCCGGACTCCACGTCCAATGGCCCTCTTTTTGTCCTTACAACAACGAAATATCAGTCTGCACGAAGAACATCTCGAGACCCTTGTCCTCACTCCACACCACCATTGAATAAATTTTATCATGTCACCCAAAACCCTGAGCGGAGCCAAATCACTACAAACACAATGTTCGGTTGACATTGTGCGCCGACGAGGATGAATCTGGCCACCGGTACCCATCTACCAGGCGCAGCACCCATATATGCCCCAGGAAAGGAACCCCTTCCTCCGGGTTTCACGGAAGAAGACCGCGCCGTCATCTACCAAAACATAAAATTCCAGCGCTATGCATCCATGGTAATGGAATCTTGTGCCGTAAAAACAGTCGCGGCTGGCACTATGGGTGCGCTCAAATAACACCAACATACGACCTTCTTACCGTTCAACAGGTTTTGGCATTGGAGCCCTCTTGTCCCTCATGTCCGCCTCGTTTGCCTATGAGGATCCACTATTGCGCCAGCAGACTCAGGCAGGATTGAACAACGTCCAAAAAGCAAGAGAGGTCTTCAGGGATATGGGGAAAGGTATGTGGAGCAGTGGAAAGGGATTTGGTAAAGTAGGAGCTTTGTTCGCCGGCATCGAATGTGCAATCGAATCAGTGTGTTTGACGCCTCCCATGCTTCCCCATCTGCTTGCTGACAATACACAGTACCGGGCCAAAAATGACATCTACAATTCTGTCGCGTCAGGCTTTTTCGCCGGTGGTATTCTCGCCCGCAATTCGGGTCCCAAAGCTGCTTTTGGTGGCGGACTGGCTTTCGCCGCTTTCTCTGCCGTAGTTGATATGCTTTTCCTGCGCCGAGAAACTCCAGAGTACGTATTTCCACCCCTGACTTTGCATCCTGTTGATCGTCACTACAGGGAGGACTAGAACGGCGTTCATGAACCAGCCATTTATTCCACGTCGCACCCACCCTCCCCCGTACCCATCACTCACTCGACTTGCAAGGCACCCAACCTAGAACCACCTTCTACGATCTTCATCGGGTCGCTGTGCTCAACGCGAGCACACGACTGCGTCACGCTATCTCCGGATCGGCATAAAAAACTGCGAACAGTGATTAGGATCTTTTCATGCATGAGCATCCCATATAAATTACTATCATAATTACACCAACCCTAGGTTGTATTCACCTACATATTGACATAGAGGGACATAATACCGTACAAAAATTCCACGAGATAGAATACCGCAAGAAGTAGATGATGGGAAACTTGTTAAACGGTTTCAACTCACGACAGCTAGGACTGACGAGGTAGCATTGACGCTATAAGCCGGTGGCACCTCGCCAATCTCGCTCTCCTGTCCAGATATAAGCCGCTCATATCGGCTGTTCTGATACCTGACGGAGTCCCGAGGCAGCGGGGATGTTTGCGCAAGATTCACCGATAACTCTTCAGCCGCGAATGGGTTGCCGGGAGATTCTGATGGAAGCCTCGAAACCATATGCATACGTTCCAAGGTTGAACTGCGACCATGGCCATGCGCCTCTTCCGCACGACGCACTTCACAAGGACACGTTGGCACAACGGTTGCCATGTCATTGAGTGCTTCCGAGTAACGAGGTAGTGAGGCCCATTTGGGACTGCAGCGGCACTAGGGGAAACCTCCAGTCTCGGCACTAAACTGTGAAGAACAATAACTCACTGATAAGATGTCAATTGGGTTAAGGATGACGATGTCATAGAACTTTCGTTTCCTAGTCTTTGGATCCAGATGTAGATCGTCGCAGGGTTCTACCCTCATAGTCCACCTCAAGTAGTGTCTGATTACGATGTTACTTCTTCGGTTCTTGTTGGTGAAATGCATCAACGAACATGGGGGGAGCTTGAGTTCTCGATTAAAAGTCCATGGTCCAGGTCCCATCAAGTTCGAGGCTACTTCAGATAAATCATCCTCTGGAGTCAAGAGAGTTGATAGAGGAGAGTTCCTCAAAACATCAACATCGTCTGATTCCAAAGGAAGGACATAAGGTGTTCTCCCATGCTTGTTTTTGATGCTGAGAAGTTCTATCGATGTCACGGGTTCCGAGAAAGCAATCTGTCGCATTTGGGTATAATAATCGATTCGCTCTGACCGATAGATATTTCTGAAAGCATATACGCCTGGAAAGAGTGGGACATACCTTCAACATGTACCGAAAACCGGCGGATTTTAACTTTCGACAGGGGCAGGAAGCTGATTGTTATAGGAATCGTTCCACCAATGCAAAAGCTATGGCCGGATATTGAAATGGAATATTGGAGTTGTTGTTCCCAAGGGCGCTCGATCACGATGTTTCCCGTATCCTCATTCTCTTCGTCCTTGGGGCAAGGTATAACCATAACTTCGCGGGTCGCAGTCAACTTGGGTGTAAAGCGGCCCGGGCGATGAACCGTGGCATAGAGATGCCAATCGACAGTTCCATAGGGACATCGAAGCGTAGCAGGAGCGTTTGCGGGTATCTCAAAGGATATTGGATACGTATAGGTGCCTGTAAAATTTATGAGGTGGTGTGAACGAGGAAAAGGCCCCCATTGAGACTGTTACCTTTCTTGAACTCCTTCCATTCATCCCCGAGATGCGCAACGTCAGATCCAGATTCAAAAACATCTCCCAGCTTGTGAAGCGTCCATCCCCCCCTCGACACCTGAATCAACGACGCCTCGTTGTGCTCAATTGCTTTGGCTGTTTCCCTCGTTCGCTCACGGCCAGTCCTTCCATCTTCACCGCGTTCAGAGTCTTCTGGATGAGCTACGGGCCTTTGCCACATAGCATCGAAGAGATTGGAAACTGAAGAGAAGCTGAAATGGGAGTGGGAACCTCCCCTGCTCTGATGCTCCGTGGGACTGAGACAGCGACGGTGTCCCGATGGTGGAGGACTGAGTGAAGTTGGAGAGGGGGAGCCGGGTATGGGGGGAGTCGGTACGTTCTCTTGGACTTGATCAATGCTTGGTCTAGCAGAGAGAGAACGAGAGGGTGGACCACTCCGGGCTAATGAGCCAGTTGATCGACCTAACGTCCCATTTAGGAACGTTCTAACAGAACGGTTGATGGACAATGTCACTCACTTCGGTTGCTCCGAAGTGCAAAGTCGAGTGACTGGAAGAAATCTTTCACGGCGATGGGAGGTGGAGTGGGAGGAATCTCTGAAATAGTTGGACTAACCAGACTCGTAGGGAGATTTGGCGAGAATGGAAGAGTTGAGGTGCCAGGAAATTCTTCATGAGAGACAGAGACCGGGTTAAAGGATGAATTGCCAACACTCAAGGGCCTCACAGGGCGTCCGCGAACCCTAAGGGGATCCTCGACGTCGTAATGGTCACGTAGCGTGTATGAGGGTGTCCTTTCCAAGTCATCAACCGGACCTGGACCAAGGGACGAACCGCGGCGAGTTTCAAGTCTCTGTGCGCGGAAATAAACTGTCGAGACACGGTAGATGTCGTGCTCCTCCGTCATTTCTCCACTTTCCGCGCCAACGCCTGTCCGATAGATAACGTTAGCTGCCATGGATTCAGGATTCCTATCACACTTGCCTTCTGGCCAAGAATTCAAAGTCTTTCCAATCAACTCTAATTCGATGCTTTTTATCCTCGTGGGCTTGGGCAGATCAAGAACCAATAGGCCACGCAGCAAAGAAGGTCGCGAATCTCGGGAACGGCTCAGGCTGTTTGTGCCACCTGGCTGTAGGAAAACAGCCGACTCGATGAGACGAATGGTCAAGGCATGGTTCTTCCCCGTTCTTTCGGCCATCTGGCCATAGATGTGAGAGACCAAGTGAGGCCAAGCTACGGGTCCGAGTCATCGTGAAGAGAACGTCCCGTGACAGGGGCTCCGTGATAGAATAGAATAGGATAGATTAAAATCGGCGTGGCAAAGCGTTGAGGTGTGTAGGGTGTTGAGGCGTGCAGAAGTTCTCGAAATTTTGTAATACAGTGAGTGAAGTAGTCTCCCGTAGGCAGACCTTCCTATGACAATCGATCTAGTGAGTGAAGCACACGCCGATTGACTGGAGCAGACTGAGTCACTTGCAACTTGCAACAGCACTCTGTGGGCTTCACGCGTAGATGTGTCGACGGCGAATGTTCAAGTCATCGATAGTCAAGATCAGGGAAGATCAGGTGAAATTTAAAACTCTGACGGTTGAGCAACGTGTCCGCTCTGATCACACAGAGCGATACTTGGCACTGAAATATTGAAAATATATTGAAAAAGTATTCCAATTACAGTTTCAAGATTTTTTCTCCGTCTTTTTCTTCCGAAAAAGACGAAGGATTTCCATAAAATATGTCCAAGTAAGGAAACTTTTTAGATACCTTTTCAATATTTTGCCCATTTCTGAGAAAGATGCAAAGGATATCGGAACAATAATACTACTTTTTCAATATTATTTCAATATTTCAGCACTGAATATCATTCTGTGCATCCAGTGTGACATCCAGTGTGAGTGTCCGCTCCGGCAGCTCTTGACTATCCTAGCCGTCTACAATGCCAATCGAGGTTCAAGATTCAAGGTTGAACGAAGTCCCCCCTTCCAAGGAATCCGACCTCGCAAAGTACTTTGAATAACTCCAAGACATCACTGTGCTCTTCCACTCAGCCACGCTTCCTGCCTCGATAATCGCATCTACATCCTATTTGAGTTGACCGCACGACAAACAACTCCTGGAGACCCCATCTCTCATTTGCCACGGGTCATCAATGTCGCCCACGCCTTGACTTATCTTGACTTAGAGGCGAAATCTCGTCAACTTCAACGGGTGTCCAGAATGTCGCGAGGTGAGGACACGATGCACAGGGATATGGGCTTGGACGTTGACGTTATGTAACATTGGACCAGTCGCGGCTGTCACTATGGCGCTCAAATAACACCTAGGTACGACGTTCTTACCGTTCAACAGGTTTTTGGCATTGGGGCCCTCTTGTCCCTCATGTCCACTTCGTTTGCCTAAGATGATCCACTGTTGCGCCAGCAGACTCAGGCAGGATTGAACAACGTCCAAAAAGCAAGAGAGGTCTTCAGAGATACGGTTAAATGTGTGTGGAGGAGCGGAAAGGGATTTGGTAAAGTAGGTGCTTTGTTCGCCGGTATTGAATGCGCAATCGAATCAGTGTGTTCGACGCCTCCCATGCTTCCCCATCGTCTTGCTGACAATGCCCACACTATACACAAGTACCGGGCCAAAAAAGACAATTCTGTCGCAGAGTTTTTCGCTGGTGGCATTCTCGTCCGCAATTCAGGTCCCAAAGCTGCTTTGGGTGGCGGACTGACTTTCGCCGCTTTCTCTGCCGTGGTTGATATGCTTTCCCTGAGCCGAGAAACCCCAGAGTATGTATTTCCGTCCCTGGCTTTACATCCTATTGATCGTCACTACAGGGAGGACTAGAACGGGGTTCATGAACCAGCCATGTATTCCACGTCGCATCCCGTACTCATCTTACAAGGCGCCCAACCTAGAAACAGCGGTTTACGACCTTCATCGGGTCGCGACTCGCTGTGTTCAACGCGAGCACACGACTCCGTCACGCTATCTCCTGATCGGCATAAAAACCCGCGAAGAGTGATATAGTGCCATAGAGGAACATATACCGTGCAAAAATCCCACAAAATAGAATACCGCAAAAAAAGATGATCCGAAACTTGTTTGAAGCTCTCAACTCTTGACCGCTAGGAATGTGACGGAGTGGCATTAACGCTATAAGCCGGTGGCACCTCGCCAATCTCGCTCTCCTGTCCAGATATAAGCCGCTCATATCGGCTGCTCTGATACCTGACGGAGTCCCGACGCAGTGGGGACGTTTGCGCAAGAGTCACCGATAACTCTTCAGCCGCGATTGGGCTGATAGTGGAGCCTGGTGGGAGCCTCGAAACCATATGCATACGTTCCAAGGCTGAACTGCGACCACGGTCATGCGCCTCTTCCGCACGACGCGCTTCACAGGGACACGTCGGCACGACGGTCGCCATGTCATTGAGTGGTTCCGAGTAACGAGGTAGTGAGGCCCATTTGGGACTGCAGCGACACTAGGGGAAATCTTCAGTCTCTGCGCTAAACTGTGAAGAACAACAACTCACTGATAAGATGACAATTGGGTTAAGGATGACAATGTTATAAAACTTTCGTTCCCCAGTCTCCGGATCTAGATGTAGATCGTCGCAGGGTTCTACCCTCACTGTCCACCTCAAGTAGTGTCTGATCACGATATTACTTCTTCGGTTATTGTTGGTGAAATGCATCAACGAACATGAGGGTAGCTTTAGTTCTCGATTAAAAGTCCATGGTCCAGGTCCCATCAAGTTCGAGGCTACTTCAGATAAATCATCCTCTGGAGTCAAGAGAGTTGATAGAGGAGAGTTCCTCAAAACATCAACATCGTCTGATTCCAAAGGAAGGACATAAGGTGTTCTCCCATGCTTGTTTTTGATGCTGAGAAGTTCTATCGATGTCACGGGTTCCGAGAAAGCAATCTGTCGCATTTGGGTATAATAATCGATTCGCTCTGACCGATAGATATTTCTGAAAGCATATACGCCTGGAAAGAGTGGGACATACCTTCAACATGTACCGAAAACCGGCGGATTTTAACTTTCGACAGGGGCAGGAAGCTGATTGTTATAGGAATCGTTCCACCAATGCAAAAGCTATGGCCGGATATTGAAATGGAATATTGGAGTTGTTGTTCCCAAGGGCGCTCGATCACGATGTTTCCCGTATCCTCATTCTCTTCGTCCTTGGGGCAAGGTATAACCATAACTTCGCGGGTCGCAGTCAACTTGGGTGTAAAGCGGCCCGGGCGATGAACCGTGGCATAGAGATGCCAATCGACAGTTCCATAGGGACATCGAAGCGTAGCAGGAGCGTTTGCGGGTATCTCAAAGGATATTGGATACGTATAGGTGCCTGTAAAATTTATGAGGTGGTGTGCGAACGAGGAAAAGGCCCCCATTGAGACTGTTACCTTTCTTGAACTCCTTCCATCCATCCCCGAGATGCGCAACGTCAGATTCCGATTCAAAAACATCTCCCAGCTTGTGAAGCGTCCATCCCCCCCTCGACACCTGAGTCAACGACGCCTCGTTGTGCTCAATTGCTTTGGCTGTTTCCCTCGTTCGCTCACGGCCAGTCCTTCCATCTTCACTGCGTTCAGAGTCTTCTGGATGAGCTACGGACCTTTGCCACATAGCATCGAAGAGATTGGAAACTGAAGAGAAGCTGAAATGGGAGTGGGAACCTCCCCTGCCCTGACGCCCCGTAGAACTGAGACTACGACGGCGTCCCGACGGTGGGGGACTGAGTGGAGTTGGACGAGGGGGGGAGCCCGGAGAGAGCTGTCTAGGTATGAGAGGAGTCGGTACGTTCTCTTGAGCTTGATCAAGGCTTAGTCTAGCAGAGAGAGAACGAGAGGGTGGATCACTCCGGGGGGTCGACCCAGCGAATGAGGACCTAGTTGATCGACCTAACGTTCCATTTACGAATGTTCTAACAGAATGGGTGATGGACAATGTCACTCACTTCGGTTGCTCCGAAGTGCAAAGTCGAGTGACTGGAAGAAATCATCCACGGCGGTGGAAGGTGGCGTGGGAGGGATCTCTGAAATAGTTGGACTAACCAGACTCGTAGCGAGATGTGACGCGAATGGAAGGGTTGAGGTGCGAGGAAATTCTTCATGAGAGACAGAGACCGGGTTAAAGGATGAATTGCCAACACTCAAGGGCCTCACAGGGCGTCCGCGAACCCTAAGGGGATCCTCGACGTCGCAATGGTCATGTAGCATGTATGAGGGTGTCCTTTCCAAGTCATCAACCGGACCTGGACCAAGGGATGAACCGCGGCGAGTTTCAAGTCTCTGTGCGCGGAAATAAACTGTCGAGACACGGTAGATGTCGTGCTCCTCCGTCATTTTTCTACTTTCCGCGCCAATGCCTGTCCGATAGATAATGTTAGCTGCCATGGATTCAGGATTCCTATCACACTTGCCTTCTGGCCAAGAATTCAAAGTCTTTCCAATCAACTCTAATTCGATGCTTTTTATCCTCGTGGGCTTGGGCAGATCAAGAACCAATAGGCCACGCAGCAAAGAAGGTCGCGAATCTCGGGAACGGCTCAGGCTGTTTGTGCCACCTGGCTGTAGGAAAACAGCCGACTCGATGAGACGAATGGTCAAGGCATGATTCTTCCCCGTTCTTTCGGCCATCTGGCCATAGATGTGAGAGACCAAGGGACACCATGCTTCAGGCCCGCGTCATCGTGAAGAAAACGTCCCGTGACAGGGGTTCATTTTTCGTGCACTGCTCCGGATCCATGAAATCGGCGTGGCAAGGCGTGCAAAAATTCTCGAATTATTGTAATACAGTGAGTGAAGTAGTCTCTCGTAGGCAGACCTTCTAGTGGACTGAGTCACTTACAACTTGCAACAGCACTATGGGCTTCATGTGTAGATGTGTCGACCGCGAACGCTCAAGTCATCGATAGTTCAGATCAGGGAAGAAAACTCTGACATGTTGAGCAACATGTCCGCCCCCCGGCCTCTCCTAGCCGTCTATCATGACAATCAGGGTTCAAAGCTGAAGGAAGTCCTCCTTTCCAAGGAATCCGACCTCGCAAAGTACTTTGAATGGGGGTGGCTACGAGGCACTCCACCATTGTGCTCTTCCACTCTCAGCCACGCTCCCTGCTTCGATAATCGCATCTTCATCCTATTCGAGTTGACCGCACGAGAAACAACCCCTGGAGACCTCATCTCGCATTCCCCACGGGTCATCGATGTCACATCGATGACCCGTATGTGAATGTCGTCCACGTCTTGACTTATCTCGACCTAAAGGCGAAATGTCGTCAACTCCAACGGCCGCCCAGAAAGTTAGATTGCGGCCTTGCAAGTCTGCCCAGGAGCGAAGATGTGCCAACCACTCACCTTTCGTGTAACGTACTCCTTCATGTTCTTCAAAGCGATCTCCAAGCTTGTTTCTTTCACATCCGATTGATACGGATAAATCAGGTGTCAAAAAGGCCAGCTCCTCAACTTTGGAGTGGACATGAGCTGGATCAACTTGCGAGTTCGATATTCTCAAGTTCGGCACGGATTCTTGTGCAGCATTTACTGCCCTATCCACCTCCTGTACTCAAAGTGGCTCGACCTCTCGCATGCACGACAGTTGTACAGGATTCCGGATTGTTCCCATGCCGCGTTGTTTCCCAGACGACATTGATGCTTGGACGGAACAATAAAGGAGCTCGGTATCGGCAAGAGAAGACGGCTCTTACGAGGCTGAAGGGGAGAAGGTCGCGAGGTGAGTACACGATGGACAGGGCATGGGCTTGGACGTTGGCGTTATGTACCGTTGGGCCATTCGCAGCTGGCACTATGGGTGCGCTCAAATAACACCAGTGTACGACCTTCTTACCGTTCAATAGGTTTTAGTATTGGAGCCCGTCTTGTCCCTTCTGTCCGCTTCGTTTGCCTATGACGATCCGATATTGCGCCAGCAGACTCAGGCAGGACTGAACCACATCCAAAAGGCAAGAGAGGTCTTCAGGGATGTGGGTAAAGGTATGTGGAGCAGCGGAAGGGTTTTGGTAAAGTAGGAGCTTTGTTCACCAGCATTGAATGCACAATCGAATCGGTGTGTGTGACGCCTCCAATGTTTCCCCGTCATCCTTCTGCGCGCCGATGCTTGTCCAACAGCTAATGTCAGCTGCCAGGAATTCAGGATTCCTGTCAGACTTGCCCTCTGGCCAAGTATTTGAAGTCTTTCCAATCAACTCCAACTCAAGAACCAGAAGGCCCCGCAGCAAAGAAGGTCTCGAACGGCTCAGGCTGCGTGCGCCACCTGGCTGTAGGAAAACAGCAGACTCGGTGAGACAGTCATGGCAATTCTTCCCCGTTCTTTCGGCCATGTGGCCATACATAGATGTGACGAGACCAAGCAACGCCAATGTACCTTCGCTTCATCGTTATTGCGAATTGGAAGATCCGGCCGTCCCGTGACGGCATCGCGGACTAACCCTTGGACCGGTGTAGCCTGTAGGACTCCTGTAGGCGATGGTACAGGTCGCGGCTGTGTTGAAGAAGGGCCGGAGAGGCACATTGCTCAACTGTCACGGAGGCCACGGGAACCGACTAAGGAATCCGACGTCGCAAAGTAATTTGAGTGGGTGGCGGACTGGCTTTCGCCGCTTTCTCTGCCGTAGTTGATATGCTATTCCTGCGCCTAGAAACCCCAGAGTGTGTATTTCCACCCCTAGCTTTACAGCCTGTTGATTGTCGCTACCGGGAGGACTAGAACGGTGTTCATGTACAAGCCACTTATTCCACGTCGCACCCCTTACTCGTGATTCACTCGCCTTGCAGGGCACCCCACCACCGTCTTCGTCGGATGCGCTGTGCTCAACGCGGGCACACGACTGCGTCACGCTATCTCTCGATCGGCACAAAAAACCGCGAAGAATGATTAGGATCTTTTCACGGATGAGTATCCCATATAAATTACTGTCATAATTACACCAATCCTGGCTTGTATTCACCTAGTACCATACTCAGAGGAACATAATTAGGAATGTGACGAGGTGGCGTTAACGCTATATGCCGGTGGCACCTCACCGATCTCGCTCTCCTGTCCAGATGTAAGCCGCTCGTATTGGCTGTTCTGATGCCGGAAGGAATCCTGACGCAGCGGGGACGGTAGCACCGGGAACTCCCCAGCCGCAAATGGGTTGCCGGGAGAGTCTGATGGAAGCCTCGAAGCCATACGTATGCGTTCCAAGGTTGAACTGCGACCACGGTCATGCGCCTCTTCCGCACGACGCGCTTCACAAGGACAAGTTGGCACAACGGTCGCCACGTCATTGAGTGCTTCCGAGTAACGAGGTAGTGAGGCCCAGCTGGGACTGCAGCGACACTAGGGGAAACCTTCAGCCTCTGCGCTAAACTGTGAAGAACAACAACTCACGGATAAGATAACAATTGGATGCTGGACGACAATATCATAGAATTTTCGTTTCCCAGTCTTTGGATCCAGATGGAGATCGTCGCCGCGCTCTACCCTCATTGCCCACCTCAGGTAGTGTGTGATCACGATATTACTTCTTCGGTTCTTGTTGGTGAAATGCATCAACGAACATGAGACCGGTAGCTTTAGTTCTCGATTGAAAGTCCATGGTCCAGGTCCCATCAAGTTCGAGGCTACTTCAGATAAATCATCCTCTGGTGTCAGGAGAGTTGATAGAGGAGAGTTCCTCAAAACATCGACATCGTTTGAATCCAAGGGAAGGACATAAGGAGGTGTGCTCCCATTCTTGTTTTTAATGTTGAGAAGTTCTATAAATGTCACGGGGTCTGAGCGAGCAATCCGTCGCATTTGGGTATAATAATCGATTCGCTCTGACCGATAGATGCTTTTGAAAGGATATAGGCCTGGAAAGGGTGGGACATACCTTCGACATGTACCGAAAATCGGTGGATTTTAACTTTAGATAGAGGCATGAAGCTTATCGTTATAGGGATCGTTCCACCAATGAAAAAGCTATGGCCGGATATTGAGATGGAATATTGGAGTTGTTGTTCCCAAAGGCGTTCGATCACGGTGCTTCCTGTATCCTCATTCTCTTCTTCCTTGGGGCAAGGTATGACAATAACTTCGCGAGTCGCAGTCAACTTGGGTGTAAAGTGGCCTGGGCGATGAACCGTGGCATAGAGATGCCAATCGACAGTTCCATAGGGACATCGAAGCGTAGCAGGAGCGTTTGCGGGTATCTCAAAGGATATTGGATACGTATAGGTGCCTATAGAATTTATGAGGTGGTGTGTGAACGAGGAAAAGACCTCCCTATGTCCTGTTACCTTTCTTGAACTCCTTCCATCCATCCCCTGGATGCATGTCAGATTCCGATTCAAAAATATCTCCCAGCTTGCGAAGCGTCGATCTCTCCCTCGACACCCGAGTCAACAACGCCCCATTGGATTCAATTTCTTTGCCTTTTTCCTTCGTTCGCCCACGGCCGGTCTTTCCATCATCAAAGCGTTCAGAGTCTTCGGAACGAGCCACGGACTGTTGCCTCATAGCATCGAAGAGATTGGAAACTGAAGATAAGCCGAAACGGGAGCGGGAGCGGGAACCTCCCCTGCTCTGATACTCCGTGGAACTAAGACGGCGACGGCGTGCCGACGATGAAGGACTGGGTGAAGTTGGACGAGAGTGGGAGCCCGACGGAGTATGCGAGGACTGTCTAGGCATGAGAGGAGTCGGTTCATCCTCTTGAACTTGATGAAGGCTTGGCCTAGCAGAGAGAGAACGAGAGGGTGGACCACTCCGAGGGGTCGACCCAGCTAATGAGGACCCAGTTGATCGACCTAACGTTCCATTTACGAATGTTCTAACAGGGGGGTCGATAGACAATGTCACTCACTTCGGTTGCTCCGAAGTGCAAAATCGAGTGAATGGGAAAAATCATCCCCGGCGGAGGGAGGTGGAGTGGGAGAAATCTCTGCAATAGTTGGACTAACCAGACTCGTGGCGAGAGTTGGCGAGAATGGAAGAGTTAAGGTGCCCGTATATTCTTCATAAGAGACAGGGACTGGGTTAAAAAATGAATTGCCAACACTTAAGCGTCTCACAGGGCGTCCACGAACGCTAAGGGGATCTATAATAGACTCGACGTCGTCGGAATTGTCTCTTGGCGTGTAGGAGGGTGTCCGTTCCAATTCAGAAGCCGGACCCGAGCCAAGCGATGAACCGCGGCGAGTTTCAAGTCGCTCTGCGCGGAAATAAACTGTTGAGACACGATGTACGTCGTGCTCCTCCGTTATTTCTGTTCTGCGCGCGCCAATGCCTGTCCGACAGATAATGTTAGCTGTCGGGAATTCAGGATTCCTATCATACTTGCCTTCTGGCCAGGAATTTGCAGTCTTTCCAATCAACTCTAACTCGATGCTTTTTATCTTCGTGGGCTTGGGAAGGTCAAGAACCAGAAGGCCCCGCAGCAAGGAAGGTCGCGAACGGCTCAGGCTACGTGAGCCACCTGACTGTAGGAAAACAGCAGACTCGGTGAGACGAATGGTCACGGCATTATTCTTCCCCGTTCTTTCGGCCATGTGGCCACAGATGTAACGGGACCAAGCGACGCCAAGGTACAACCGACGACTTTCGCTTCATCGTTATTGCGAATCGGAGGATCCGGATGTCCCGTGACGGCATCGCGGACTAACCCATGTACCGGTAGGTGATGACGCGAGATACGGCTATGTTGAAGAGAGGCCGGAGAGCGCACGTTGCTGTTGGCAACTGTCACGGGAGTGACCGACTGTGTCCAGTACTGCAATCGTCTATGGCGACTCAAGGAATCCGACCTCGCAAAGTACTTTGAGTGGCTGGCGCACTGGCTTTCGCCGCTTTCTCTGCCGTGGTTGATATGCTTTTCCTGCGCCGAGAAACCCCAGAGTATGTATTTTCACCCCTGGCTTTACATTGAGGACTATAACGGCGTTCATGTACCTACAAGCTATTTATTCCCGGTCGCACCCCGTAATCATGATGAACCCAAACCTAGAACTACCTAGAACCACCGCTTTACAATCTCCAATGTTCATCGGGTCCCTGTGCTCAACGCGTTCACACGAGTGCGTCACCCTATCTAAAACCGCGAAGAGTAATTAGGATCTTTTCACGCACGAACATCCCATAATTACTATCATAATTACACCAACCCTGGCTTGGATTCACCTAGTACCATAGAGGAACATAATACAACTAGAAGATAGAATATCTATGGTGCTGTTCATCTAGTCACCGCAACAATGTGACAAAATTTATAACTCCTCCAAAATTTCCCCGTTTTCTGAGTTGTCTAACCAAAATGCAAGGATTACTATTGTTTACCTAGTGATGCATCACTTGCAGATTGACCTCCTCCGGCACCACATTCCACATCGAAGCCTCGGGATGTCAAGATTAACCGTTGCTATGCATCATAGAATAGTTGGGACCATTTCAACTATGTATTCAAGGTTGAGGGCTTGTTTTGTAACTCGAAAAGTGCTCGGAAAAAGTTTAATTCGCACTTTTTGCGCTCGGAAATAGGAAATTTCCCGATCCTTCAGGTAGGACTCTCTCCGAGCATAAACCAAGTGATGTATATATTGTCAGAGGCATGGACACAGGAAGTAAGCATAAAAAAGGTGGGAGGTTGTCGAGCGTGACAATCAGGCATTGAGCTCCGGCAAATTTAGACTCAGAGTCCGAGTCGGCAAATAGGCTCATGGAGCGTCGTATCACCAGAGTGCCGAAGTCGGCACTGATGACGTGTTCGTGACTCGATTGTGACAGGTGATGCATCTCCGTAAGTTCGAACCCCGCAAGATTCTGTCATTAGTGCCTCTCGTCCTCCACATTATCTCAAGATCGTTAGCACCATCTTAAGGAAGAGATGACGAGCTTTCAAATGGTGCAAAAATTAAGGAAATCGGATATGTCTACGTAAAACTAGAGGGCCATCTATAAAAGTGATGCATCACTAGGTAAATGATAGTAAACTGGTCAGACAGTCAACCTGAGTCAATTTGGCCACTTGCCATATGGCATGGGGATATACCCAAATAGGCAGGTCCCTGATGGCCAAGATCCTGCCAATTGTCCCCGGCCGTACCACAGAATAGATCCAAAACAACATTTTAAATGGGATTACTTGGGCCTAAAGTTGGGTTAAAAATTTGTCCCGGCCTTCGGCCCATTTGGCCACTGTCATACTTAGGTGGTGACTAGATGAACAGCACCATATCGCAAAAAATAGATGGTCCGAAACAAATACGTTACACGACCGCTAGGAATGTGACGAGGTGGCATTAAGGCTATATGCCGGTGGCACCTCACCGATCTCGCTCTCCTGTCCAGATATAAGCCGCTCGTATTGGCTGTTCTGATGCCGGAGGGAGTCCTGACGCAGCGGGAACGTCAGCTCCCCAGCCGCGAATGGGTTGCCGGGAGAGTCTGATGGAAGCCTCGAAGTCATATGCATACGTTCTAAGGCTGAACTGCGGCCACGGTCATGCGACTCTTCCGTACGACGCGCTTCACAAGGACAAGTTGGCACAACGGTCGCCACGTCATTGAGTGCTTCCGAGTAACGAGGTAGTGAGGCCCAGCTGGGACTGCAGCGACACTAGGGGATACCTTCAATCTCTGCGCTGAACTGTGAAGAACAACAACTCACGGATAATATAACAATTGGATGCTGGACGACGATATCATAGAATCTTTGCTTCCCAGTCTTTGGATCCAGATGTAGGTCGTCGCCGCGCTCTACCCTCATTGCCCACCTCAGGTAGTGTGTGATCACAATATTACTTCTTCGGTTCTGGTTGGTGAAATGCATCGACGAACATGAGGCCGGTAGCTTGAGTTCTCGATTGAAAGTCCATGGTCCAGGTCCCATCAAGTTCGAGGCTACTTCAGATAAATCATCCTCTGGTGTCAGGAGAGTTGATAGAGGAGAGTTCCTCAAAACATCGACATCGTCTGAATCCAAAGGAAGGACATAAGGAGGTGTACTCCCATTCTTGTTTTTGATGCTGAGAAGTTCTGTAAATGTCACGGGGTCTGAGCGAGCAACCCGTCGCATTTGGGTATAATAATCGATTCGCTCTGACCCATAGATGTTTCTGAAAGGATGTACGCCTGAAAAGGGTGGGACATACCTTCGACATGTACCGAAAACCGGTGAATTTTTACTTTAGACAGAGGCATGAAGCTGATCGTTATAGGAATCGTTCCACCAATGAAAAAGCTATACCCTGATATTGCGATGGAATATTGGAGCTGATTTTCCCAGAAGCGCTCGATCATGATGTATCCTGTATCCTCATTCTCTGCTTCATTAGGGCAAGGTATAACAATAACTTCGCGGGTCGCAGTCAACTTGGGTGTAAAGTGGCCCGGGCGATGAACCGTGGCATAGAGATGCCAATCGACAGTTCCATAGGGACATCGAAGCGTAGCAGGAGCGTTTGCAGGTATCTCAAAGGATATTGGATACGTATAGGTGCCTGTAGAATTTATGAGGTGGTGTGTGAACGAGAAAAAGACCCCCTTTTGCTATGTTACCTTTCTTGAACTCCTTCCATCCATCCCCTGGATGCGCAACGTCGGATTCCGATTCAAAAATATCTCCCAGCTTGCGAAGCGTCGATCTCTCCTTTGACGCCCGAGTCTCATTGGGTTCGATTTCTTTGGCTTTTTCCTTCGTTCGCCCACGGCCGGTCTTTCCATCATCACTACGTTCAGAATCTTCGGAACGAGCCAAGGACTTTTGCCTCATAGCATCGAAGAGATTGGAAACTGAAGATAAGCCGAAACGGGAGCGGGAGCGGGAACCTCCCCTGCTCTGATGCTCCGTGGAACTAAGACGGCGACGGCGTGCCGACGATGAAGGACTGGGTGAAGTTGGACGAGAGTGGGAGCCCGACGGAGTATGCGAGGGCTCTCTAGGCATGAGAGGAGTCGGTACGTCCTCTTGAACTTGATGAGGGCTTGGCCTAGCAGAGAGAGAACGAGAGGGTGGACCACTCCGAGGGGTCGACCCAGCTAATGAGGACCCAGTTGATCGACCTAACGTTCCATTTACGAATGTTCTAACAGAAGGGTTGATAGACAATGTCACTCACTTCGGTTGCTCCGAAGTGCAAAATCGAGTGAATGGGAAAAATCATCCCCGGCGGAGGGAGGTGGAGTGGGAGAAATCTCTGCAATAGTTGGACTAACCAGACTCGTAGCGTGACTTGGCGAGTATGGAAGAGTTGAGGTGCCCGTAAATTCTTCATAAGAGACAGGGACTGGGTTAAAAAATGAATTGCCAACACTTAGGCGTCTCACAGGGCGTCCACGAACGCTAAGTGGATCTATAATAGATTCCACGTCGTCGGAATTGTCTCTTGGCGTGTAGGAGGGTGTCCGTTCCAATTCAGAAGCCGGACCTGAGCCAAGCGATGAACCGCGGCGAGTTTCAAGTCGCTCTGCGCGGAAATAAACTGTTGAGACACGATGTACGTCGTGCTCCTCCGTTATTTCTGTTCTGCGCGCGCCAATGCCTGTCCGACAGATAATGTTAGCTGTCGGGAATTCAGGATTCCTATCATACTTGCCTTCTGGCCAGGAATTTGCAGTCTTTCCAATCAACTCTAACTCGATGCTTTTTATCTTCGTGGGCTTGGGAAGGTCAAGAACCAGAAGGCCCCGCAGCAAAGAAGGCCGTGAACGGCTCAGGCTACGTACGCCACCTGGCTGTAGGAAAACGGCAGACTCGGTAAGACGAATGGTCAAGGCATTATTCTTCCCCGTTCTTTCGGCCATCTGGCCATAGGTGTGACGAGACCGAGCGACGCCAGGGTAGAAATGTTCGCTTCATCGTTATTGCGAATCTTATTAAAGCATCTTATTGCGAATCGGAGGATCCAGGCATCCTGTGACGCGTGACGCTCGTGGAACGTGCGCTCTCCGGCCTCTCTCGACTATCCCGGCCGTCTGCAATGACAAGGAGGTAGCGCGGCAGGGCCTGCTACGGTGCGTGCGATGGAGGCCGGGGAACGGGGTATGACCCACAGTGGACCCCGGATGATACCCTCAGAGGCCGTTGCGTAATCCAGACAAATTTGGACCTTTTTTTGTCTGATGGCCGTTTCCAAGTCCAGCCAGACACGCCCAAAAACTCGGGTCAGGACGTTTCATGTGTGCAGACATTTGAGGCTTGAGCGCCCAGGAGTGCGGAGGCCGTTTTTGATGTCCAGACGTATAGTCCCCTTGGGTGGTCAGAAGGTTGACCTGTCAGCTGTGTAATAGTCTACCAAATCTGATAACACGTTCACAGGTTCGGTTTCGACACACATGACAGTCTACACGGCCAGCTGTAGAAACGTCCTCAGGACGCTAGCCGAATTTACTTGTTAGGTTGACTGTAGAGCGCTCGTCAATAAATAATTGCCCCTTATCAATGAGGATAGTTTAAAATAATTCTCAATGAGTTGAGATCACCAGGATGTGGGATGACTGTCAATCACACTAACGATGATTTTGAACTGTACCAGGGACACTGCTGATGTTGTCCCTACGAGCAAGCGTGAATTGTCCTGAGGATGTTTTCAAACCATTCGTGGGACGTCTTGGCGCAACTTGGCAAGCTGACCCTTGGTTCCACCAAGGTTATTTCGGTAGATGATCGTGACATTCCTGCTCAGCAATCCTGTCGGCTGGCTGAGTTCCCACTGGCTGGAGTTCAAAACGACTTTGCGAAATGTCTTCAGAGGTCGAGCAAGTGCATGAGTGGCGACACCGAAGAAAAATAAAGATGTCCTCCAATAAAAAGGTATACCCACGTTGGTTAGCCGAAAACATACTGAGGATGAACACAGCCCAACAACCTAAGGATGATGCCAAGCTATATCTCGGCACAACTGACAAATATACCGAGTATGATCCCTGTGCACTCATCGTTCCAGCAACACCCTTTCTTTCGAGGATGTCAGGTGTCCTACGTTAAGGTATTGCACGCGATTGATGAATATAATAATTTCATTCTGTATCCATACAGGGTTATGCTTTCTGACCAGTCGTGACCATCAATGCCAAACCATCCTGCAATCACAATCATGCGATTGTTCTCGGTGCAGTTTCGCGTCTGGCCGTGTAGTTGCACAATTCCCTCGGTTCCATGAAGCCGTTCAAGAACGTGTGAAGAAGGATTCGAAACGGATGATGAGGTATTCTCGGGGATACAAGTTTAAAGCCTAGATTTTTCCCGTGGCTTAAAATACAACACCCAGGTCATCTCAAGTGCTTTTGTTGTCGTGTCCAGACAAACCCCTGCCCTTGGCATGCCGTTGCGGCCATCCAGATTCTAGACAATTCCTACTTCAAAACAGGCCGTTGCAGATGTCCAGACAAACCGAGCAACCCAGGCCGCCCTAGGCCGTCGCGGATCCACTTTCGGAAACGGCCTCTTAGGGTATCATCCGGGGTCCTTCTACAGTACAGGGTGGAGTATTCAACCCTTGGACTGTATCGATTTGTGAGCTGTTAGGTTCATGTCGAGGTTGGTAGTGTACACATAATTGTAATACCACTTGTATTGCTCGCCACGTTTCCTTTCGGCCGCATCGGACGTGAAAAGCTTGCATAAAACGGGCATGTTTTTGTTCAGGAGGAGGATGAACACTCAGTCAGGTTTGGGCGGTTTTGTGGAGGGCTTCGTGGTCAATGAGATAGTAGCAGACGCCGCTGGCAGGAGACGTTACAAGTCAGCCTTGTACTCACTATGCTGTACCGTGACACTGGATCTGGCGCGACCGAAATCACAAATGTAACGGACCTGCCGCGTTGCCGTCCAGTGATCCCCCTGCCTTCCCGTTTGGGCTTGGAACGAGGGACAGTTCAACGTCGATAAACTTCAACACTGTCCTATTCCTATCAGCGACTCTGGTTACATGTAACTGCGGCTGCTACGACGTATTCGAGGCGGCCGTGATGGGCTCTGATCCCCTGCTACTTACCTAGGCACTAGCGCACTCCCTCTCTGCTGTCCTCACCGTTCGTCCTTCGCCCAACCTGGGCAAGCATACAGTCTTCACAAACTCCCCAGGACACTTTCTCGTTTCCTTGATCTCTGACGACGACCACTCTGCCAGACTCTGTAGTAGCTTTACCCCCTTCATCGTTTTTATCGCACCTACCAGACTTCTGCCTCGGCTCTCCTCCATCCGCCAGGGCTTCCCTCCGCGGCCAAGTCACGGCCATATGGTGCCATGTCGCTTGTGACCCTCTTCATGTACTTTGGGTAGTTTGAACAGACTCCCGGAATCCATATGATAAGACTTGGTAACTTCAACGATGAATTGCGGTACGGTGATAGGTATACTTTCACCGGGGAACTCGTGCCTCGGTGCCTTTCAAGAGCATGAGGGAACTGCTAAAATTGGCTCAAGGCGCACCTTCCTAATATGGACAATCCCTTGTTGGTGCGGGAAATCAAGGATCTCTTCTTCCTAATCGCCGTCCCTTTTTGGAAGTTACTTTCAACGTCCTCCTTTGGGTACACCTTTGTCTCGCGACCTTCTGCTGGCGCAACCGGATATAAAAGTCATGATGACTCCTTCGGCATAGCTATCATCCCTTGAATCCCTCACAATGCAATTCAGAGCTTGCGCTGCAATTATAGTCTTGGCCTGCGGTAAGCATTTCTCACACTTGCATCCACAAGAAAATATCAATGGTTTTTCCCTTAGCCATCATGACCTCTGCACTGCCTGTGCCTGCTCAAGATTTGGAAGCAAGGACACCCAAGGTATTTTTTTTCACGTCTTGATGATCGCCTTCTCACAAACCTCGCGCTTGCTTCAGGGCAAATTCTTGATCCGTGAACCTGGAGTTATTGCCCTTGTCGATCGAGAGCCTCATCCGGCTCCCGATCCATTATGCAGAAGGGATTGTATCTGAAAGATAAAACAGTAATTATCCCTCATGTCCGTCGCGCATACACAAGTCCTGACCAAATTGCAGATCTTGCGAAACCGAACGTTAAACACTCATGATCACAAAAACCGACACACTCCTTCCTCTCTGTTTTCTCCCCAGTCGGATCGGCCCTCCTCAATGACACCTGATCCGGCGTCCTGTTGAACCATGGACTATTTTCGTACTTCGCAGGCTGGCCACGCCCTACACCCTCCTGTACCAAGGATTGGATGCATTTGCCCCTCGAGTTCCGGACTTATTTTCGCTGTCCCCTTCCGCCACCGCATTTTGCTATCTGTTTGCTATCTGTCTGGGTTTTTTGTTTGGGCTTTCTAGATCTCATCGGTTCGTTATCATTATTTTATCCGCATTCCAGTTGTATCAGAAAGACTAGAGATGTATTGTTAGTTGTAATACAAGGCAATGAAACAGAAGTTGTGTATCAAAGTCAACGGTTCACGAGATGGAAATGGCAGCGTCGTGAATGGGTTCAAAATCGATCTTCGTAAGTACTCTGCGCCATGAGCCACCATGGATCTTCATAGTTAAAGGGCGTTAATTTCTCCACTACAGCAATGTCCCGCATCGAGTCAACATGATTGACGAGACTCTGGAGAGCATCCTTATCCAAAAGCAACCTCTTGATCGGTAGTCCTGATGCAGCACGTTGCGTAAATATATCCAAAAGGATACTGGAGAACTTCTGGGCATGCGAGTCTTTGGATGTACGGAACACGAGAGTGTCGAGATGCCGCCAATATGGCACATCCGCACAGAGGATATTCTTGAGGAAGGAAACGTGGAAGGACGGACAGTATGCAAAATGGATCGTTGTGACGTTTGGAAAAACTTTGGCGGCCTGGAGAGTGGGGTAGAAGTCGAAACTCTGGAGGGTGAGATGTTTGAGAGAAGGAAACATGGGCCGGGACGGGTGGGTGGACAAAAGGTGGAGAACTCGAAGGTAGTAACGCGGTAAGTCCAACCAGAGTGACGTGAGCTGAGGGAGAGCGACAGATATCAGGAAGGACGCGACGGACATATCCTCGGCATCGTTACAGAACCAAAAGTGGCGCAAAGAATGCATGGCTATGGGGGAATGCCTGCCGATGGCCCAGTCCTCCTCGATAGCATTGAAGCTCCCGTGGATGGAAAGAGTGGTTAAAAGGGGGCAAGCCGATGCGAGAGCAGATACCACAGTGGTATTCACTTTGAAAAGAGGTGTATGAAGATGAAGGGTGGTCACATTGGCGAGCAAAGGAAGGTAATAGACACGGTCCATCTGGACCGACACCAGACTGGGTACGCCCCCCGCCAGGATGCGACTATCCCATGGTGCAACTTCCTCGCGACTGCCCTCGCCCTCGTCCACCACCCGAATTCTCTGAAGCATTGGAGCCCCAAGGTCGGCGATTTTGGACAAGATAGCGTTGGTAGTGCTCTTGTAGTAGGTGAAGACGAGCAGGCACCTCCATCGACCAACATGCTGAATGATCAGGTCAACGATGGGGTCGACCCAACCTGGACGACCTCGGGCACCATCCTTGTCTGTTTGCCAAAGATCGAGCCAGATCTCGATCAGACAAGAACCAGATCGCGTCAGGTAGCTGGACACGCGATCGAGGCAGCGTCCGGAATATATCTCAATATTGGTCCACATCAAGGCTGTATCAAAAGCCGCGACCCGCCAGCGTGCACAGACATGAGAGACGGTAACCTCCCATGGGATGACATATCTTGACCGTGTCGGAGGCGTCGCAGCCGCGAAGATGACGGCAAGAATTTCGGGAGGAATTGTAGTAGCTGGTGGTGCATTCAACGTGAGAAGAGCCATGGGTCACGTCAGGATATCAATCCAGAATTTATTCCATAATTTTGCGCAACAATGACACACACAGCGACAGGAACCAACTGCGACGCCAAGTATTCAGTAATTGTCAGGGAGTACAAGTTATTCAACAAAAGACGATACGCCCAATCTAAGAGGCTGGCTTGAACTTTGCCTCCCTTCCTCTAACCCAGGTGCCAAGTACATTGCCTCTTCTGTCGAGGACGACAAAATCAGCGTCAGCACCAGGCCGCAGCGTTCCCTTGCTCTTCTCAATTCCGAGACACCTATCAAGCAGTTAGCCAGCGGCAAGGCGGGGACGTTGCGAAAAGCTCCCACTTGGCAGGATTATACGTCGCACATTTGATGGCTTCGCCAAGAGAGCAGCCCGTGAAACGCGAAAAGTTGCGGACCGACTTGTCCATGGTTATAACGCTGGAAATAAAACCGTGATGTGAACTAGAACTCGCGATGCTGATCGTCAGCCTACTCACCTTCCTGCGAGCGTGGTGGTGCCTTCGAGGTAGAGCTTGAGGCCTTCCTTGACAAATCGCTGCCCGTCGCGCCACTCGTGGACACCGTCTCGGAGATTAGGGTCCAGAATTTTCATCGCTAAGTGATCGAATTCAATTCTCTAGGATCCCAGATCACCTTTCGTACTCACCGTCAGTGATAAGGACGCATCCTTCAGGGTGTGCCGAATACGCTAGCTAATGTTCGAGATCAACACAATGTTCTTTAAAATCAAGTAAGGATAACTCACTCTGACGGAGTTGGGATGGGAATGAATGCCGTCCACAATCATGCCATAAAACGGCCGCACGAAGGCCATATCAGCTATTTGTCCTTTATCCAAGTGCAATTCGCTCCTGGTCAATTTCCTCGAGGCTCCCGAGAGTGTGGTCGCAATTCCCGTGACAGATGGCATATCTGGAGTTGCAGATATCGGACTGGCAATATAATCGGGCGAAAGTGGAGGTGTCACAGAATTGTCGAAAGCTTCCGAGTGGGGTATGTCCGTCTCGATCGCAGGAAGGCTGGTAGAGGCCCGGCCGAGTTCAGAGCTTGACCTGCGAGGAGGGACAGGGGGGATAGGAGAAAGAGGTGACGAAAGATGAGGTGAAGCACCAAGCAGGCCGATGATGGAAGGGTCGCGGTGATGTAATTGAGGCATAGCGTTGAAGAGGTGTGTAATGAGACTTGCACCATGGCGAACTGCCAGAGTCGCAATATCTGACCGTGCCACGCTGTCTTTGAGTGAGGAAGAGTGTCATGCGTGAAAGGCAAAAGTGAAAATACCTATGCCCAATCGAAAAGACGACACCTCGCTTCGACAGCTCGCCTATGGCATTCATAACACCGAGAATTTCGGGGGCAGCAGTGATCATTCTGACGCCGACAGTCTGACCATCTCCCGCCATCAACCAGTCCTCGTTGTCCGACAGATTCTGTTCACCATAGACATCTTCAAAAGTTTTGGTCCCTTCTACGGCAGCTAGCAAGAAAGGCGGTGCATGCGCGCCACGTTTGGCAGCATTGAGAAATGGGCCCTCTGCATGCCATCCCAAGATAGTTGCCGATCCAGGTATAGAGGAGGGTCGTAGTAAATTCAACAGAGTGGGATACAAGGACTTTTCTTGCGTCTGAAACGACGTTATAGTTTTCAGATTTTCAAAAGATCAAAATGCTGCACGCACAATAAGAGTTGGTACAATCCTGGGAGGTATTCCGACGTGATGAGCCAACGGCCAAAAAAATCCCAAGTTTGATGACTTACGAGGTCACTCCGGTCTCGACGATTCGCTCGGCAACCATTTTGAGGCCGTCTTTGTAGGCTTCGTCGCCTTCGTAGACGGAGAAGTCAAAACCATAGGCGCCATTGAGCTGAATGTCAATGAATCCAGGACTGTAAGATCAATGTGTCAGTCAACGAACTCTTAAGATTCTCAAAGTAGGTGAACGTGTGGATGGGTTCTGACCTCAAGATGTTTCCATTAAGATTGATGATTTTGTCCGGTCTCTCTTTGCGCAAGAAGAAAGTTCGCTGCAAAAAACCGCGGCATCAGCACAGGCCCTAATACGAGCCGAGGGAGAAAGTGTCACCTGCGCATCGACAATGACACCCCGTCGTTCGTCAATCCACAGGTCTTGTTCGACAAGGTTGCCATCCTCCTGTGGCAAGAGACAGTTCGTGAAACACACAAGGCCGTTCGAACTGGTCATGGTCGTCGTGAGGGGCGAAAGGATGTGAGGAATCGCGGGACGGAAGCACTATTTGAGGACGGAAGTAAGAGGACAAATGTTCTTCGGGCCATATAGCGGCATATGGTATGAGAGCCGCTGAGAGAGTTGTCGGGAGCACGTTGCCTACCACGGAAGGCCTTACAATCATGCGCGAGTCAACCAACAGGTCGTTACCCTTGGTTACTCCCGACAACCCTCGTGTCTAGCGAGAGTTTATCCACATGGCCGTCCTGTTTACTCCCACATCCTTGCGGTTCGTCGGTTTGTCCTGACTATCAATAAAGAGGTTAAGTATGTGTGGAAGGAGCCATTATTCCGTTCAACATGGTCGTTGTTCGCTTTTTTATTATTCTGCATATGATCATAAAAAATGAGCCTAGAAGATAGCATATCATGTATGTCAGATCAGATACAGAAATAACGACAGTCGTCGCAGTTTTGCCTCCGGTGGAACCCCATAAAGAATTGAGACCGTCAAAGACTACTTTTGAGGGGGGGGTGATAAAATATCAGGTAACTCACACTGGGGGTGAGGGATGGAGAAAGGCGTATGTCGAGAGGGGATACGGCCTTATTAGCACTATTTTGGTAAGCCAACAAAAGAGTGGAGTGGGGAAGGAATGTAGAGGTATAAAGAGAGCGTGGTATAGGTAATAGGTAGTAGAGCGTAAGATTTTCCACTTGCGAGATACCGATTATATGAATTCATGGAGAGGGACCGAAAAAAAGAGTCGGCACACACACCGTCGCAAATGATCAACATACTTGGACCTCCCACTCCCCGCCTTCACCCCCAGCTTTGGGCAAGCTTTTGAGTGCTATCCTCACCCGCTTCTTGGATGTCTCATTCGGAGCATAAGAGTGTTCTGATCCAAGGTCATCAAATCCGAAGATATCCTCGTTCGACGAGTCACTGCTTTCTCCGACGCCCAAGAACGGGTCACCATCAGGTGATGATGGTGGAGGATACGACAGTTGAGCCAGAGATAAAGACAAGGCCGAAAGGGAAGAAGACGACAGGAAGGATGCATCGCCATTTCGTTCACAATCTACGTCAGAATCCGAAAGCATGGATGGGCCTGGAGAGGTGGCACGCGATGAAACTGAGGACGAAGGGTGGATCCGTACGCGGATTTTCCCATCATCAGATGGCTTGGCATCGAAGGAGATGTCGAGACCTGTAAGACCACCCTCGACGTCCAGCTCTGACACACCTGAAGTAGATAATTCCAGCTTTCGCGTCGGGGTAGGGAAGGGTGTCATGGCAGTTGGGAGATCATCTATATCCATCATCGTGTTCATGCTGGGTATTGTCCAATCGTAATCGTTAGGCAGGAAGGAGTTGAAATCGAACGCGGTGGAAGCGGCAGAGCATGGAGGGTTAGGAAGTGCGAAGCTTGTTGGAAGTGCGGCATGCATAGGCATGGAGAGAAGCGTCGGAAGTGCACAGAGTAGAACCTAAATGGCCAATTGAGCTTTCTTTTTCTGACTGTACGGCGCTCGGACATTACCATAAGACCAAGGCTTGCGCCTGTTTTGAGAGGAGTCGATGAACGAGGCGAGGATGGGAGAGAGAGTTCCTGCTCTTCGCCCGCGGCAGATTCCTCGACCTTGATAAGCGGTGATTCAGCGGGAGGAGCTGCTGCTCTTGTCATGAGCTGTTCAGCGAGTTCAGTTTCCCTTTCCTTGGCCGCTGCAAGCTGCGCCTTAAGGTTCTCGACTTCAGAAGCCAAGTCTTGTGTGCTCGAAGTGTTGCCGGTCTGGGTGAGGGAGAGAAGCCTTGCATTCTCTCGCTCTAGTTCGGCGACGCGACTGCATGAAGATGGTAATCAATTTATGTAGAGGATAAGATAAAAAATACTTGCATTTCCATGGTCTCGAACTCCTCACGTTTTCGCTGCCTACTAAGAAAGGCTGCAGCACGGTTTTTGACGAGACGAGCTTCGCGCTTGCTGAGTCCAGAAACGTCCGGGGGCACAAAGTCTTTGGTATTGATACGTTCACCCAAGATGCGAGGTTTCTTCGTGAGGCTGGGGGCCGGGCTCGCGGCTCGTTTAATAGCTGTAACTAGAGAGGGATCGATGGAAAGACAAGGGCGCTCCTGCATCGGGGCCAGAGAATTAGCCTGCTCTGGGAAGTTGAAAACCTGGTGGGTGGGAAAGCAGCGGGCTTCTGGTTCTGAAGGGTCGACGGCGGAGAGGCTTTTGAGCATTCTAGGAGGGAGGACTGGAGAGTAAGAGGCCAAAGGGGAGAGAGAGAAAAAGTCGGGGAGAGGGGAGAGGAGGACGGCGTCTGCGGGGATGATGGGAGACATGGAAGTTGAATTCGAACGTAAAAGTTGCGGGTTCATCATTTATGATTTTGTCCATCTCAATTTGATTTTTACATCATCCATCCGATGGCAGGCACTGACACTGCCGTAACCCGTTATCACCACCTTTTGTCGTCAGTAGGAGTATCTCGGAGATTCGTGTGGAAGGAATCGGAAAGACTGAGGTACTACCTGAATGATGGTGTATCGGTTGGTTTCGTCCTCGGCCGAAATCGCAGCGTTATAGACGTTACTCAGTGTATGTAAGTGCACGCATATTACCCAAAAGGAATGAATCATTCAACGTCCATATTGAAGGTACATAGTCAACGACGTTCATAGTGCTCTCCGAAATGGTCGGCGACGTCCCAGATTAGGTAGGATTTGAATCCACACCATAACCTCGATAATCTAAAATCATTTTTATTATAAGTAGATGGGAGGGATGTACCATTCACAGAGTCACACCGCAAGATGCGCGTCAAGGCGGAATGATAATAAATGTTCCGCAGCTTGAATGGCACCCCATTTATATCAGCCAGGTTGGGCACGCGGGAGTCGACTAGCAAAAAAACCTCAGTACAATTGAGAGAGGCATGTAAACCAAATAACATGTGAGGAATAAAGTCTAGGGAAGGTGACAGTCCTCTATTTTCGTGCTCTTTGCAATGGTAACGAGATTAGAATTCCAGGGGAAAAGACAAGATGGAGGTTCTGACGAGATCAGTGCCCATTCCCGCTGTAAAATGGGTCCCGCGCCGTTGAGCGATCGACAACGTGAACAACGTGAACATGGGCAAAAGGCCAATCGAAATTCAGGGGCCTTAGGGCTTCACTGATTCAAAGGGCAACTCGGGTCAAGGGAGTTGAGTGCCAGTCCTTGACGTAACTGGGGTCGGCGAATAGTCTGGACTACAGAGAGACGAGGGTATAGGCTTTATACATTGCTTCATCTGTCAAGAAGGCACCTCGCGGGCATCCAAGCCCAAGGCGTTAGTTACGCAGCAGAACAGGGTTAGAATCTTTGCGTAGTCATTCTTCTCCCTGCTTGCTAATAAATTCGGCGGGATCGAAGCAGATATAGTACGGACCTTGCTAAGGACTTGAGAACCGGCAATCCCCCAATCATCGCGTCTCGGGAGGTCTCGTGTGCTGGGTGATCATGTATGAAAGGTCAGTCGACATCGGAAGTTATGTGGCGCCCGGGGTTCCGGGGGGAGCGGTAGGGAATAATCCACCATTGACAACGGAGCACAAAATTTCAGCTCCTTTCGAAGGAATGCTATGATATGCGGGGCGAAGGAGCTGTCTGGCGCTCGTTATACATTTCAGTTCATTTCGGTTCCTCTAATAATGAAATATATATAAGGTCACAATATCAAGTGTTAAATCGCATCTCTGCGAAGATTCTACATGGAATAACGAGGCCAAGACTCACGGTGGAGCTGTAGGTGAAGGGGTATGGAGGGAGTGGTCAAGTAGCCGCCTGGGACTGTAGATGTGGGCTGTTCGGGGTCGAGATGATAGCACGCTCCTTGTCTTTCCCTTTGTCGGAATGGCTGGGATTGGGAGATTGAGAAACGCCTTCGTCTAGGTAGAGGCCGTGTTGCTCTATGTAATCTACAACAACGCTCGGCAAGAGGTATCGCACTGAGAGACCTCGTCTCAGGAACAATCGAACCTGAGTAGAATGGTAAATCGGAGACAAGATTGTTTGAGAAGGATCGAACCTTTGTGCTAGAGACGTCGTTTTGGATGAGTTGAGAAATAAGATAGATATTGTTTCGCCAGCGAGCAAGGTTGTTGGTGGCCTGGTCCATGCCTGAGCCAGCACGTTCTACAATGAAGGTGCCATAACGGCCTAGTATATGGTCGAGCTAAGATGTGTAAGACGCGATTATAAATACATTGGCAGAAGACGCACATCAGCATGGCTCCAGACACCGGGTTCGCTCATGGTGCTAATAAGATCCGAGCCTGCGAGCAGCATGACATGGACGTCCCTGTGTTCGCCCTCCTCGGTCTGGACGCCGCCGAGTACTGTATTGATTTCGTAGTGGAAGTGATCCAAGACGATTGCAGTACGTTGATAGGATTGAAAAGCCTCCCATGGATCGACCATAAGCCAAGACTCCTCGGCAGCAAGGTTGCACATGTTAACACTGGATGAGATGCATGTTCAGTCAACTTGGAGTGATGAAAGGAGGAAATCAGGGTCGAAAAGTGTGATGCCAGATCGCAACAAGGGATACGACTCGAGCAATGTCCCCCGTCGGAGGTGTGAGGTCTAGAATGATAGACACACCGGTGTTGTGCACTGAGTAGACCAGCCTTCTTGTACATGTCGCTAACGGGACTGAGATAACCGCCGATAATTTCAAAGTTTGTGTTCTGGCGGACATAGTCCTTTGCCATTTCGAACATGCGGAGATGGAGATAGGTGACCGGGCTGAAGGAACCACATCCTACGAGGACGAGAGGGGTTTTGTGTGGATCGTGGACAGTGCGGGCGAGGCGGTGGTGGGGAAAAGAATAGTTTGGAGGATCGGTGAAGCGGTCGACGGCGTAACGAGGAGGAGAGTCCATGGCGGGGGAGTAAGTGTAGATGGGAAATGTATCGATTGACTCGGTTACTACTCATCATCACGTAATTATGAATCATCCCGTTCGCGTCCACGTTCTCCAAGCCAAATTCGACCCCGAGGCCATCGCCGAAATATACTCCTTAATCGACGCTGTCCAGTTGCAGCTCTGCTCAAATGTCGTCGACGCAGACGTCATCATCACCAACGTCCACATGAGGCGGCGTCTTGAACGGCACCTCGACTGGACCGTCGCTCAACAAAAGGCGATCGTCAACCCGCAATGGCTCCGGGACTCCATCCAGCAGCAGCGCATCCTCCCCTGCGGTCCCTACGCCGCGCTCGGTGAACTCCAAGACGAGACGGTCAAGAACTGCCCGGACTGCAACATGAAAGTCTGCGAATGCGCACTTTCGGCATCGCACCTCGCACCCCAACCTCCGCCCAGCCAGCATGCAGCACTCGATTACAAAGCCAGATATGCCTGTCAACGTGCGAGTCCTCTGATCTGTCCGAATCAGGCTCTAGCTGCAGAGTTGGGCATCCTTCGTCTCCATCGGCATCTTGAAGGGAAGGCGATCAACGCCCTTGCTTACGAGCGGGCTATCGCGGTGGGTAGCGATCGTCTCGAATATCGAAACAACTGAGGGACTTCCCTAACAAGGTCGTTAAAGGTTAGTTAGTTTACTTCTCTCCCTTATCCATCTCGCATAATTCTTGATAGCCTATCCTTATGTTATGACACAGGATAACTTCGAAAAATTAGTGAAGCTACCGTACATGGGGGAAAAGATTATTTCAAAAGTACGTTTTCATCGGTGTCATACTGCCATCGCCCAACGCAGGACAGGTCAAAGAGTTTCTCAAATACGGATTCATCAAAGAATGCGGTACGCTTCATAATCTCCTGGCCATTGCACCTTCTCAATTTTTACCCAGAAACAATCCGGTCCGACGAACGTTTCCAAGCCCTAAGCGCATTCAACTCTATCCATGGCGTCGGCCCAACCACAGCCCGACACCTCTATAGCGTAGGTTTACGGACGCTCGAAGACATGGACCGCTATTACGACGTCCCTATCGACTCGGATGGCAGGCTCAAAGTCGAGGAGGAAGTTGTATTCACTCCCAACGGACGACGAGTCCCACCTCAAAAGGGCATACCCGGCATCTCCATCAGAACTTCTCTCGCATTGAGAGCAGACTTTGAACAGACGATGCTGCCGTCAGAGGTCGAGGAAATGCACGCTGTCGTTATGTCCGAGCTTGGAAAAATCCAGAAAGGATGCGTCAGCACCATTGTCGGCGGGTGAGTTGGACGCATCGGCTGTTGTGACTGATGCTAACAACATACTTATAACTATTCTAGTTACCGCCGCGGCAAGCAAGAAAGCAGCGATGTCGACATAGTGATCAGCCATCCGTCCAAAGATATCATCAAGGGCTTGTGCAAAACCCTTGTCAGCAAACTCTATGACCTCGGTACGATACCATTTCCCTGATAAATTATCGGCTGATTCCATGGACGTTGATATCAGGCTTGGTGACCCATGTAACACGTGAGGGTGCTTGTCAGCCGACCATCGGCGTCTCATGGTAAATCCTAGATCTGTCTGGATTCCACGAACACAATCCCCTGAGGATGAAACACTGGGACTCTCTCGAAAAAGCCCTCACAGTCTTCAGGTTTCCGTCCGATAGCAAGCGCACCCGGGTACACCACCGGTTAGACCTCATTTTTGCCATTCCCGAGGCCTATTGGACCGCTGTGCTAGGATGGTGGGTCGCTAGACGCTAGCCTGTCGCAGTCGCGGTAACACGCTTCTACCTAGGACGGGATCCAGAATGTTTGAAAGGGATCTTCGATTGTGGGCAAAAGTTAAAAGGTAAGCCATTCATACCAACGTAAAGAAGTCCTGCATTCCAAGACGATTTGTGTTTCAAGAGGCATGAAATTCGATAGTTCAGGGCTGTAAGAGACAGGTTCTTTCTGATTTCACGACCCAGCTGACGTTCAAATCAGAATTCGGCGACACGACTCCAAGTTGTTCATGCCGAAGAGTGAAAAGGAGATATTTGATATACTTGGGTTGGAGTGGATTGACCCATCGATGCGTAATGCAGATGTATGATGCTGTGAGTTGCATGACGACGTGTAAAGTAGTTTTGATAATTGGTCTTCCAAGCCCCAGGTTTACTAGGTGAACCTACGTTCCGTCGGTCCCACTCTTGGAATGATGCAACACCACTAAGATTTGCTTCCATGTCATGAATCGCCATCTTGAAATCGTGCTCTGACTGCATGTCATAGCTTGGAAATTTGTCTAGGGTCTCGATTAGGAGATCAACAACAGTCCGGCCGTCTGCCGTCCTACGGCCTGTACCCAGGACTGTGATCCACTCAGAGCTTGGCACATAGTGGAAGCAGGGGCAATCCATAGAGAGGCAGTGCTCACCACTCTTCTGATCTGATGGTAAAGGTCACCAGGGAAGGCGTGTCGCAGAATTTAAAGCAAAGCTATGCAAAAAAATTTGAGCACCATATTGAGATGGATGGATCTTCTTCACTCACGCAAAGGTCGGGTTTCTGGCGAAAGTATAGCTTCATATCTGGCTCAGATTCGAGCTTCATGTGAAATTCATGTTGTGCTGGCCCAGGCGCCATGTGCTGTTCAAGAGTGAGAATCGCGTTTTCCATTAACAGTCAAAAAGTAATACCTCGAACCTCTTGAATCCTCGTGGATCTGGAGAGTTAAACAAGTGCCACGACTTCATGTCCGAAATTCCGCAGTAAAAGGCTCATGGTTCTGCGATAAGTTTCCCGAGGAACGAAGCTGACTTATCAGAGGATAAGATGTTCTGCTAATGACGAAAGGATCATGATATGAATATGTATTACTAGTGAGGAAAGGGTGGTTTGCCGGGGGCCTTTGGCTTAGCTAGGGAGACACGTCAACGTGTTCACCTGCTCCGAAATGGGAGGAACCGAAGCTAAGGGTCCAGAGCGCTGGGGCATCCAGATCTGGGACGTGCGGAAGACCAAATCTGGAAACACCAGTCACTGAAGAAATAGTATATTAGTAAATAAAAGGGAGTGGTGGGTGGGTCAAAAATGAGAGAGATGGGCGACTCAAGGCCGAAGGCGAAGAAATGCAAAGAAGATTTCGACTCTATGAAATCTTCTTCTCGCTTTGCCTGTTTGGATCCGTTAGGACGAGAAGGCAAAGCTACCGGGTATAACCCTTCGGCCAGTCGCTAATCACATCTTATCCTTAAATAAGTTTACCTAGTACCTCGGGACACTTATCACGGAATAAAGGGGCGCGCAGATTGTCAACGTGATTTTTGGGCGGGATAGCCCCGAACAAGGCCTGCTACTACCGTAGCAGGAATATATTGTGTATATAAGCCCAAATTATGCAACTGTTGTTGATAATGAGGTCTGCAATCCTTTATATTGGAAAGGGTAAAGTTAATTAGCAAAGGCTTGGATACCCGTTATTGCCTTGCCCAGGATGAGGGAGTGAATGTCCTGGAAGAAAATATGACATCAATATCAGTAACAAGAATCCGACCAGGGTCTACCAACATTTGTTCCTGGGAAAGATGTTTGCTTAATAGGTTTAAACACATCATAGATTGTCAAATTTACCTTCATAAGTGTTGGTCACCTGAAGATTGGCAACGTGGCGTCCGACATGGTATCTAAGGTCAAGGTATAAGGCTTCAAGGGAAGAAATGTCGAGAAATCTGGGTCTGACTCATCGGCACAAGCATTGCCTCCCAAGATGTCAAGGACGATACGGGCGTGCTGCAAAGCCTTCCCGCAATTGTTCCTCTTGATCATGCTAATCATTTCTGGGGCGAATTTTCCTGCATCCTTCAGTCTGCCAACCTGTAGACTAGCGAGAAGACCCAGAGCAGCCTCTGTATGTGCATCGACCAGCTTCTTCTGTACGAGTTGGAACGAGGCTAGTGGTCGCTTGAATTGATGGCGTTCCAACGCATACTCGCGTGTTCGATGTATGCAGTCCTCTAGAGCTCCCATCACGCCCCATGAAATGCCATATCTTGTAATCGAGTTAAGAGACAAAATGGATAAAACAGGGGAAGAAAGAACCTTGCTGAATTCAAACAAGAGAAAGCGGAACCTAGGCCTCTGGTTTTGGGTAAGAGCGCATCATGGGAAACTCTAACAGCATCCATAAATATCGATCCAGTGACCGAAGCGCGCAGAGCGACTTTATTCTTGATTGCAGGTGTGGAAAGACCCTTGAGCCCCTGGGTTGTAGTATGAGCGATCTGAAGGGTCTCACAAACTGCGAAATAAGAATGCACCTTTTCCAATAAGAAGCCTCGAATTTTGTCATCCCATTTACATCTGGCCCAAACAAGGAAAAGGTCTCTGTGATGGGTTTGTTCAGCTCCCCCCGCAGGGGTCGAAAAAAGACGCCACTGACGCAGCTGGAGCATTCGAAATCCAGGTTTTGCTTCCATTGATAATAAAACCACCATCCGCTTCTACCACCGTCGTTTCCATTCCAGCGGGGTCAGAGCCATGGTTAGCCTCCGTCAATCCCTGGTAGGAACAACGGTTATAATAAGGCATTGCGCCCCCGTACGTTAAGTTGACGTACGAAAGCCCCGACTATTTCCGCGGTGGCTGAATGGGCGAAGGAATGAGATGAAGTATGATAATTAGGAGAATATTAACCAAGCCGAGGTAGGTATTTTTCTTTTTGAAGATCCGTGCCGAACTCGTGGATGGGATGCATAACTAGCGACGATTGCACAGATGCCATTGAACGGTAGCCCGAGTCAACCCTGTGATACGAGATTGGATGTGTGCACGTCTTAAAACCAAGGCACATACCTTTCAATCTCGCGCGCAATGAGCCCGTAAGCTACATTGCTTGCACCAGCACACCCATATCCAGTGATTGTTGAGCCCAACAGGCCGAGGGCTCCCATCTCTGGAAGGATAGAATGGTCCCATTCTGGGTTCTACGTTCGACGGCTGTTGTTAGAAAGCGAAGGACGTTCGTACCTTCGGTCCTCCAACCTTGAAGAACGCGTGGAAGAAGCCTTTCCTGTTAGGTATGAATGATATGACTAGAATTATATATAAGTACACGGTTCTACCTGGCAGTATTCGCGTGCTGTATCCCTGGCGCAAGGTCAGTGAGGAGAACTGATTGACGAGGAAGCCTCTTGCCGGATAGAAATTTCTTCCTCCGTGAGCAGGGATTCAAGATCAAGAGGGTCCTGGTAGACCGGAACTCAGAGACGCCTCAATTCGACACAATACCCGTTTACCTCCCATTGGAATTTTGCTAGGCCTGGAAATGAGATAGAACGGAGACAGTGGCAGTCATTCGGGGCCACCTACCTGTCGAGGCAGCGCGTCGGCTGGCAGGTGAATTTCTGAGGGAAGCGTGAAGAAAGCGAGATGCACCGGGACGAGTCAGACCCAACATCGAGGAGGCAAGTTTAACGACTCGGTAGTTACGTAAGGTATTCAGAGATTCGTTCTATGCTTGGAGTCTCGGATAAGGCGGACTCGATGCCGTATAACAACAGATGTGCATGTAAACCGTCATGTCATATTGCTGTATATGATACAGAAAAAAAACGAAAGACATGTGTAGGTTTGTACAGACGGTTCAAATCGTCGAGGGATACAGCATCTGATTTTGAATTAACAAACCGACATGTGTATGAACTTCAACGGATTGTGCTTACCACCCTGACACTGGCACCGAATGCGCGGGGAGGAAGGTTGGAACGGAATTTTGATTTGACGACGCCTGACGATCCGTGCGGCCTCGTTACGCGTCTGATTGTCCAGTAAAAGTGATGAGACGCTGGAGATCCCACAAGAATATTGCCACTCACCCCCAGATCACTCGTACCTTGGAACCCTGAATCTCCCGCTTGGCCTTGTAAACGAAAGCAACGCGCTGCCACGGTGTGTCAATTGCAAGTATCACCATGGGATTAAATAGTATCCACACCTTTCCGAGATAGAACTGAGCATCCTCCTTCGTTGCTACTCCCTCAATCTGTATCAGCGAAGTGTTGGGACGGGTGTTGCGCTTTGCTCGTTTATGACCTAGGACACGGCCTTTGCTGTACAGTCTGCGCCATAAAACAGTTTAGTGAACTGGTCTGCAATGAAGAGGGCCGGGTCCAAATGCGATTGTTGAAACAAGGCTCTCGTCGTCATCCGGGAATTTTGGAACCATCCACCTCATCGAAACCGTCCCAAATTTCCGGTCGAACCCCAAACCAACCTATAGCCCTCCAGCGATCGTAACTCACCTGGTAGAGCCCATTTTGAGTCTTGAAGTGTGCTGAAGCCTTGAAAATCTGGCGGTGGTCTTGCTGATGCCGACCAATTGCGGAATCACAGTCGGGCACTTCAGATCCAAACAATGATAAACACTATTTTTCGACTCCATGGACGATCAATGTAGCGACGACAAGATGTTCATTAATGATTACTTGGTATTAGTAAAAATATGTCCGGTATACTATGATCAGCCTCCCAAAAACTTGTTCCATCTCCTCCTGATCACACTTTGATCCTCCATTTTGTGTTCAGAAGTGACTGTCGATTCTTGAATCTCGCTCGCCACTCTCTCCGGGTATGACTGTTGGGGCGGTGCTTGCGCGCTCTCCGGATGTGACAGGATAGTACTTTGAGACACAGTCTTCCGCTTTGCGATAGCAGTAGCTTCGGCAGGTTTCTGGGTTGGTACGCCCGGTCTGGAGGCAGGTAGACCAGTCGAAGCGGTGACAGAATTTGATAGGTTAACAGTAAAGGTTTCTTTTGGCGGCAGGAGATCACTTGGCATAGGTGCATCCCCTGGTACGTGTTCATGACCCGGTAAAGGGGTCCAAGCTAGAGCCTGGTCTGATTCTGATGAACGTCGACTCATCGACGATCTGGCATTCTCAGAGCTGGGCTGGACCTCATGTAGATTAAGTATCTTCATCATATCGCAGTATCTCCGAAGAACTAGTCGCATTTGAGGACGATCGACGTTTGAGGGTTCAAAAAGTAGACCCTCTGAAACGGGAGTTCCAGCTTCGATAGGTCGAAGCTCATTAAAACCAGCCCAATGCACAAAGTTACGCGCAACTTCGTGACTATTTCGTCTCGAAAAGTAGGGATATGCGGGTGGTGGGGAGAAAAATTCAACACCTGTGGAGGAAGGTGGTGCAAAAGAATACATGAAAAACTCAGCAAGAAACCTGCGTACCAGAACGTTCGACCTTGACTTCAATGGAGCTTTCTGTTGTATTATCTTTTCTCTGCTCCTGCTCTATCACGCTTTCTATTATGCTCCCGAACGCAGGAACACCTCCGTCTTTGACGTGGTCTTGACTTTCCAATAACGACTCCAATTCGTCAAGGCCAAGACCCCCAGAACGATCGCGCATTATCGTAGGCAGGTTTATTGATATTGTCTCGCTGGTAGGAGGGATCCGCTCATACGATTTGGTATCACGGAATGTAACTTGAATCATCGTTTGATACTTGGTCGGTACCTCATAGTCCTTGGAGATGTTTAGGGTCATAGGGATTACGATACAGCTGGAAAAAAACCTTGAAGAACCGATACTCTCTGATGGCACCATACCTACGTTCGACGGCACGGATCAGGGCAAGGGCGTCCGCCAGAGAACCCAGAAAGTGGGACGTGCGGAGAAACGCAGCCTTCTTGTAATTTTGCTGTATAGACGCCTTTTTTAAACCGTCTATAGCGTCGGTTCTATATGCCCTGTGCCACAGCTGTCGAATACGAGCGACGTCGACTAGGAGCCTTGACGGCATGAAGCAAGAGACTTAAGTAGAGGAAAATTAAATATGAATTAATTACGTACAAGATTTGTCTGTTCTATGCAGAGTCGAGGCTACAAGGACGTTCTAAAGTCGCTGTCCGCACGGACTGGGGCACCTTTACCGTCATTGCTGGTTTCTTTCGCTATCCTTCATGAAATAACGGCAGTTGTTCCTCTCATTGCTGTGTTCTACGGTTCAAGGTCCCTTGGAGTCGGCGAGGGGGTGGTCAACGCGGTCCTTTCGAAGGAAACCACCGCCGTTCCCTCTAGGGCAAAGGGAGTATTGCAGAGCTGGGTTGCGGAGGGTGAACAGTGGGCAGCGAGAGTTGGCACGCGATATGGCATCTTTGGGTTCGAGAAAAGGGTAACGGGGACTTCGAATGAGGCACCAGATGACTTGCAAGCATCCTCTCGTCTTGCTGGAGATGTGACCAACGCTATTGTTGCATATGGTGTTACCAAAGTAAGTCTAAGCGACATGTCTTCCGATCCCACTCAACTCATGCTCGGGCAGGCTCTAATTCCCGTTCGGATAGGGTTGTCGTTATATCTCGCCCCCGCATTCTCTAGAACATTCACAGAACCCATTCGCGCCGCTGTTCTACAGTCCTTTCGTCGCAAACAATAATTAGGCCAGCTCCCGACCTGACCGTATGTCGTACGGCCATCACCAACCTATTTGCACATGTTTTCACGAAGTCCCTATGCCCAAACTCAATCTCAAACGAACTCCAGTAGAGGAGGCAGCTCACCAGGCCCGCAAGAGGAAGAGGAAAGATGCGAAAAGGAGAGAGAGCCAGAGATCTGAGCAGCCTTCATCAAGGACATATGGGACGGCGACGTGCGAATGGGCCTCCACTGATGAGGAGGCGGGCAATGATGACGAGCCGAGTTCGTCTACATGGCGCTCTCGTCGACCCCCTCCTGCCCAAAACCATCACATTCAGGCCGAGATTGAAGACATTCAATTCCGAGAAAGGATGTTTGATGCTCTCGGAGATGACGAGCGCCTGGATTCATTGGAAGCGAGGTTCAATGATTATGCGCATATTCCCGGAAGGTGGAGGGCTTCCAAAGCTTCTAAGCATGGTCATACAACCCACAGTGACCAAGATGACTTCCTCCGTATGGATCCGCACACCATGGACGATGAAGAATACACCGAGTGGATCAGACTAGGCATGTACAGGTGCGTAAACCTGTGCTTATAGCTCGATTCCCGTGGTCGCATGACATTTCTCTCTCAGGAAAATTCATGCAGTTGAATATGCAGAACAAGGGCGCCAGCGAACTTTGAAGGCTGAGCGGCGGGCGGCGGAGAAGGCATCCAAGCTAGAGACTCGACGACTCGAGAAATTGGCGAAAGAAGAGATGAAATCGAAGCGGCTCGGTCAAGAAAGACGCAGGGAACAGTATGCAAGGGAAGAGTACGAGATGTGTTGGAAGAAACTGCTCTCAAACCTGATCGACGACGACCCGAATGGACCCGAGCAAAAGCTTGGTTTCCATGATATACCTTGGCCAATATCGGCTGCCTATCGCGACAAACCGGATCGGAGAACTCGTATCTCTCTTTCTCTTGCGGACCTCACCCAGGAAGCAATCGTGGATTTCCTTTTCCCCGCGACGGATACCCCGACAGATTCTTCGATGCCACCAGGGGCAGATAAAAAGGAGCGCAAAGACAAGTTACGAGAAACCTTTCTGCGATTCCATCCCGACAAGTTTGAGGGCCGGTTCATAAAGCACGTCAAGGAGACCGATAGAGACGCTGTGCGAGAAGCTATCGGTCAAATTGCACGCTGTCTCAATTCGTTGATGGGCGAGAACACTTAAGGTTCATCTTACTAGAATTGATTGTTTTCATGTATACTCTAGATCACAGAGTCCCACCTGCACGCAACCTATCCGTAGACTTCATTCCGAATTAGCATAATGTAAATCTTTGACATGAACCAACTTGGAAAGCTCGACGAGACTTCTATGACATGTCAAGACCTGTTGAAGCTCGTAAGCTACAACTTCGGTTCGATCAGGGAACTTACAGAGTAGCTGCTATTAACCATGCCTCGTGCCGGAAGGCTGCTACAGCCTCGTTGTTGATATCATGCCTATCTGCCCGCGACGCCCCTTTCTCAAGCATATGGGCAATATCGCTGCAGCCTCGAGCGCATAGATAATGTGCGCTGGGATGTGCTGATACAATCCCTCGATGGGTAAATATCGCTTCGAGGTACTCTCCGTTGCCGAAGGTATCCAGCTGTCGTCCCACGGCCTGAAGGTATGCGCACCCGTAAAGTTCCTCGTTGCCGGAGCTTGATCTTGAGCATTCCAAGGTCTCGAGAGTCTGGAAGATTTTAACTGTGCGTTTAGTCGTTAAGCCCTAGGACGTACCAAGCCGCTCGTGCTTTCTGACATGAGAATTTCGGGTATGTCGCTGCCTGGTTCCTGTCTCCAAAGAGAGTTAGAATGTATTGGCACTACGTTGAAATTCGCCTTACCTTCAAGGATGTGATCCTCATATTTTGCAGCATATCGCAAAGATCCAGATCTTTACGCATAGTTTCTGAGTGGTTGAGGGACGAATTATCCTGTAAGTACGACTGTTAGACATGAAAACATACCTGAGTTATCCAACTCACAAATATCGGACGAATGGCTCAAGCTGAGACGAGGGATCGTGTCTGAATGGGAGCCAAGCTACCTGTAGTGATCGAAGGATATTAGTGGAGGACTACTTTTATGCGAGAGTCATATGGCCGCCACGCCTGCGCAACGACCTCTCAATCGAGCCTCATGTTGTGAATGTGCTGTTACAAAAGTGTGGCAACACTTTTGTCTGCGTGTCTTGCCGCAATGAAACACTCCTGTTTTTGCAAGATCACTTGAGCGTGATGATCTGCCAACACGTTCGTTTCTCGTTAGCCCAAAGATTCGAAATCTAGGCAAAATCCGTGACAATGTATATGCATATGTTATCCGACTATCCTACATAAAGAAGATTGTTCTCGATGCATATGGTTTAATCATGTTCCATTGAACTTGAAATGCTGCAAGCGGATACCTATCGTACTAACGTTGACCAACTTGGAATAGTACAAAACGAACGTATAAAGTCGATGACAAGAGAAGAAACAGGTAAAGCAAAACGATTTGAATTGAAGACCAGATAGGCTATCGATCACAAATGATAATGAGTAACGAAAACAGCAGCAAGACAAAACAAAAAACCGGATGGAAACATGCTGGGATATGTTGTCTATAACGGCAGAGGTCAAGATTCCTCGCTCACCGTGAATTTCGATGCCAAAGCTGTCCGCCTCTCCTTGGCCAAACCCGTGGCTTTGATTATCACGGCAAGGAAGGTGCAAGCCTTGGGAACATCGGTTGCAATATCTTCGACGATTTTCGTGATAGGGACCAGACCTTCCTCGATTGCAGTGGTCGAGACCATTTCTTCTGAAACAGCAGGAGATACACCTCGGCTTCGTCCAGATTGCGCGCTGCGAACAAATCTTTCAGATCCTCGGCAATCTTGGTTATTGCTTGGTCCTCGGACATTTCTGCCAGCGATTCCCCTTCGTCGTTGTCAGACTCGGACATACTTGCGGCACCTTCTTGATCTTGATCTTCAACAGCATTTCGGCTGACCCATTTCCACTCTCGGAGCTCAACCACGTCCTGTCAAGAATTGTAGGGAAAACATAAACCCAAGCGAAGATCAACACCCCACCTGCAGCATAAATTGCGTGCGTGGGCTGAAATTCCCACTCTTCGTCAGCTCCTTCATCCTCGTAAAGTACACATCCATATGCTTGTGGGCCTTGGCCGTATCCAGGATCCCGCCGACCGTGGTCAGCTATGTGCACAAGCTCACAATCTCTGCCTCTTCCGGGTTCACCACGTTTCCCAACAGTTTCTTCACGCACTCGTGCATGATGCGCTCCGTCAACATCTGCAACTTGAACAGCTCGCCAATGAATTTGATCAGACCGAGACCCTGGCGTTTCGCTTTCTGCGCAGCGTAGTACTCGTCCCAGTACAGCACAATTTCACCGCTTTCTTTGCTCGTCTCATTGGCCACCTTGACAGCCTGGTCTTCCAGTGCCTTAGTTACTGCAGCCGCAGCGGTAGCTTCCTTTGCCACCCAACCACGCTCAAAGTCCTCTTTGCACCTTTTGAGCAAGTATTTGCGGAACAATTGACCACCTGTGATGGGTTTGCCCTCGAGATCCCTGATCCCATTGTCTTGCACCTGTGGGCTAATACGCTCCATCATCTTGCGGCAAAGTCGGGCGTACATCTCGGACCACCTCGCCTCGTCGGTGGCCTGCTCAAACACCAGATTGATGACCTGGAGGAGTGTTCTGCCGTCCTTTTCTTTTTCCGATTTGTTGGTTCACATGATGATCTGGTCAGAGATAGAGTCGAATTTTTCCATTGTCAACTTGTTCAACAAACCCTTGACCTTGCGGTCGACGATTTCGGGCTAGTCGAGATCGCTGAATGCAATCGATTTCCTGACCCATCTGTTGGCAGAAACCTGCAGGGGCGCGGCAGGGTCCAGTGCTGGTTGTTGACTTGAACTCGACTGGCTCTGACTATACCCGCTCTGCTGCTGGTCTGCTGCATTGCGTTCTCCACGGTTCTGGCCACGCGTGCTCCTAACAAAAATTTTCGACATGGGTACACCACCTGGACCACCTTGGCTCGGCGTGCACTGTAAATGAGGACGTCCACCAAAGGTGGCAATTGTACCGCTGACGGATACAGACCTATCGCCCGATGAACCGGCGAAACGCACTTCGTTGTTGAGCTTTGGCGCGCTGCTGAAGTTCCCCGTCGAAACGAAAGGAGGGGTTCCAAACTTGTTGGTGGTTTCGAGGCCGACGGAGGGTTGACGAGATGATGGTAGAGTACCCGAGGCGTTGCGACCGTGTCAGCCAGAACCACCACGGCTCATTGAGAGGGATGATGGCTCGCCAAGAGGGTCCAGCCCGATGGTCTCGAGAGGAGGTAAATGGACAGGCTTCTCTGTACATATTTTCCTAAACTGCAACAGGAACTCACGGTCGTACCTTGGGATGGATTTTGGTGAATACGAGAGAGAGAGAGAGATAGCAGGATCACCTGAACTTGCCCTTCTCAGCATTCCGGTTCAGCTCGGGTTTCGGACGGTTGATGCCTTCGGGGTAAGAGACAGTCAAGATTTTCAATATTCCGAGCAGTGATAAGAGCAGATGGCAGAGCTGGAGTTACGGGTTGCCTAGTGCCAGAGAGATCGAGGGGGTCGGGTCGCCTTCTTTGGAAATCGGGGGACAATGATGAAGTGACTGTCGTGTTTATGCGCAGCGATTCCTTTGCTTTCTCTTCGACGACCGGTGATATCTCCTCGGGCTTCTCCACCTCCTTGATTTCACCCTCTTCGACCGCAGGTACGGGCTCTGACTCTACATGATTACCATCATCACTGCTAAGCTTTGATGCGCTGCTAAAGTTGCCCATAGAAACAAAAGAAGCG
>Ga0307516_10000097_pt1 | contig 97680 bp, 133 predicted proteins | sample 19_EM_MG_FD_203310 | JGI IMG/M metagenome (GOLD analysis project Ga0307516, IMG submission 203310) | Populus trichocarpa ectomycorrhiza microbial communities from riparian zone in the Pacific Northwest, United States - 19_EM | ecosystem: Host-associated > Plants > Roots > Unclassified | place... | reverse complement strand
TCAAATTTTTTACCGTTTTTTTTTTTGGCCGGTTTTGTTTAAAAAAACCCCCCCCCCCCCCCACACACACACAAACCCCCCCCCCCCCCCCCCCTTCATGGACTGGGAGGGCGGATGGTGACCATCCTCTACGGCTTACCTCTTCTTCGTGCACCAGTGGCGCTCTGCTGCAGGGTCCATCCCGAGCTTCGATCTAATTCTGGATCTCCCGGGGGAGCGGATGGTTGACGATCCTTTTAGGGTGCTGTAGGCTTCCGCCGTGGTGTTGTTGTTCGGCTTCGGTCGATATATTCTCCAACCGGCTCCCGCTCTTTCAATATCGATCATTATCTCCGCCCTCCGCAAACCCAACCCAGGAATCACATCCAGTGACTCCCCTGTCTCGGGACACTCAGTATTCCATTCCGTTCCCTTTGTGCTCGGGTTTCTAGGGCTTGGATAATATCTCGACAAGGTGCCGGCTGGACGACCACAACACAAAGCTCCAGGTCGCAGCCGACCGTTGATGGTGTTGTCTGCGCAAGATCTTTGGAGGTCTTGATTGCTAAAACCGATCTACGACGCGGTTCCTTCCCGGCGATCGCTGAAACGACGTCAAAGATGGCCAACGGTATCCCTTCGCTGACGGACAAATGGACGGTTACTGAGGTACTGGGGAATCAAACGATCGACGCTTGGCGGTGCCTGGATTTTGCTGACTTGGGGGGGAAACAGATCGTCTACTGCTCGATCATGGGAGTGGTGATGTTTGCTGCTTTGCTCGAGTGGTTCCTCTGGCTGGCAGCATTCCAGTACTGCCTGATCAAGGTCTTCCAGAAGGCCGAGAAATGGCATATCCGGGTTCTCGCGGTGGTCATGATGGTGCTATTTTCGGCGCTCCGGTAAGTATCACCGCGGAGTGAGAGAATGTGGAACTGTAAACTGATTCGGACGTCTGCAGATGCGTCTTTGCCCCGATCATGGTGGTGACACTGCCCCTTCCCTCCAGGATCACCCAACACTTTCCTAGCGAGATGGTCGGCTTCCTTCAGTGGTTTGCATTCTGGTCGTTTTCGATTCTGCTCACGGTCCCGTGGCTGTTTTGTGTCTACCAACTCATCACCAATAATATCGGAAGAACACGTCGCATCAAAACAGTACTGGACGAAGCCACAGCTCCCAAGGTTGTGGTGGTGATGCCGGTTTACAACGAGCACCCGGATATCTTACTGACAGCGGTCGATTCGATTGTCGATGGAGAATACCCTCCGTCCTGTCTTCACATTTTTCTCTCTTTCGATGGCGCGGACGAGAACGAACTTTACTTGCGTACCATTGAGAGCCTGGGTTCGTAACGCCTGATACCCTGGGGGGGGGGAGTTTTTTTTTTCCTGGTTCATGCTGACGATGACCCCCCTAGGTGTTCCACTGTCTCTAGAGAGCTACCCGTCAAGTTTGGATGTCACCTACCGCGGAATGCGTATCACCGTATCGCGATTCCAGCACGGAGGAAAGCGACACTGTCAAAAGAAGACTTTCAAACTGATTGACAAGGTGTACACGGAATACCTGAAGAGAAACGACAACCTTTTCATCCTGTTCATAGACTCCGATTGTATCCTTGACAAAGTGTGCATCCAGAACTTTGTCTACGAGATGGTATGTCGTCTGTGTCTCCCTCCGCGCTTAGCGCTTGCGACGCCGTCGCGGCTGACATGCGATGCTACCGATAGGAACTCAAACCGGGGAGCAAGCAGAACATGCTTGCCATGACCGGAGTAATCACCTCGACTGCCAAGAAACAAACCTTGATTACTTTACTTCAAGACATGGAATACATACACGGCCAACTTTTTGAGCGATCCGTGGAGTCGGCTTGTGGCGCCGTCACTTGCCTTCCCGGCGCCCTTACGATCTTGCGATTCTCGGCATTTCGCAAGATGGCCAAATACTATTTCGCAGACAAGGCCGAACAGTGCGATGATCTCTTCGACTACGGCAAATGCCATCTCGGGGAGGATCGTTGGCTGACACACCTGTTCATGATCGGCGCGAGCGAGCGATATCAAATCCAGATGTGCACGGGAGCGTTCTGCAAGACTGAGGCAGTGCTGAGCTTCAGGAGCTTGCTGAAGCAGCGGCGCAGGTGGTTCCTGGGCTTCATCACCAATGAGGTCTGCATGTTGACGGACGTCCGACTGTGGAGACGGTATCCCATTCTCTGTGTGGTGCGGTTCATGCAAAACACCATCCGTACCACTGCGCTGCTCTTCTTCGTCATGGTCCTGTCACTCATCACGACCACTCAAAAAGTGCAACAGCTCCCCGTCGGCTTCATCGCGGTGTCACTCGGCCTCAACTGGGCCCTGATGTTCTACTTTGGTCTTCGCTTGAAGCGCTTTAAGGCTTGGCTGTATCCGTTGATGTTCGTGGTAAACCCTTTCTTCAACTGGATCTACATGGTCTACGGAATTTTCACAGCTGGTCAGCGAACATGGGGTGGCCCACGCGCCGACGCTGGTGCTGCAGACGCTCAGACCACGCCGCAAGAGGCGATCGAGAGGGCGGAGGCACAGGGCGACGACTTGCAGGTTGTACCGGAAACATTCAGGCCAGCACTCGAGGCGAAGAGAGAGGCGGATGGGCTGCTTCGTCACCGGTATCCCGACGGCAGGATCGCTGAGGCGGAGAAGTTTCAGGGCACGTATTACGCTCACCCGAACGACTCCATGGGCACACTTCCGGATCAGCTCGCCCGGAATCCCAACGCGCCTCACATCCCACTTCATCCCAGGGCTTCCTTCGACTCGTTTATATCCGGTATCAGTACATCCAACGGGGGCTCGGTTTACTTTCCTCGGCGTGTGGAGAGCATCATGGGAGAAGAGGACCGTCGCAAGTACCGCGTTGCTCAAGCGAACCAGAGAGAAGCTGGTGGAGCTTACATGGTGGAACATCGGGCCACGCCGAGTGACTCCTCCGATGACGAGATCTACGGTTACAAGGTGCAAGTGAGCACGTCCACAACCTCGGTCGATAGCAACTATGGGTACATGGTTGCGGGCGCCAGCCCGTATGCCAGCACCCAGCCTAGTCGTTCCGGCTCCCCCAATGGTCGAGTGTCGCCTCCAACCCATTCTTCACCCAACGGAGGAAACCCCTATCTCGCGCTACCGGAGCCAGTGCACCGCCCCAATCCTGGGTCTTCTCCGCGCGGGACTGTACCCACACGCAGTCCACTGGCTAGGTTGAGTCTCGTTAGGACGTCAGGAATGGAGGACGATGAAGAGGAGGTAGTAGCCGTTGCGGCGGCGGTTCCGACGGCTGTGGAGGAAGTCGCATCATCTCCTACGCAGTCCCCTTCCGGGGCCGATTCTCCGGGAGAAACCGATGAGAGGGAGGGTCGCCCGAAGACAAGGAAGAAGCTTCGAAAGAATCCACGGTAAATGCGGCGGTTCCGACAACGCTCCCTGTTGCAGGATCAAACTTGGACAAGGGACCGAGCCATTGAGCTTCTCGCCATATGGTTGCTTTTTTTATTTGAAAGTTTCTTTTAGAATCCGGCATACATGGCGCTTGGGTCACCCACGGAAATGGAAGTTCTTTTTTTTGTTTTGTTTTGTGCATTCGTTACTTTCTCTCATCGCGCATCTAATGTCTCTCTTTGTTCCATTCTCATTGGTGGAATCATACTTCATGGAAGGGGTTTTTTTTTCCTTTCCTTTCTTTTTCCTTTGTCCCTTTGTCTTCCTTTTGCATGGTGTGGCGTATGAATGTGGCACTTTTTTTTCAGCCACATGATCTTTTGCCTCTGGCGTAGTAATGGTTGTGCGCGGTTTCGGAGAACTGAGAATGGCGGCTGGTACTTGCGGATGGTGATGGTCATTCCTCCTGTTTTACTGAGAAACCAAAAGTACGTAAAGTAAACATAATAAGGAAAATACACGAGATCAAGTCATCATAATGAAATGCGGTCGTGTAGAGCATAGCGAAATGGCCATTCTACGGGCGAGGAAGCGGGTAAATGTTCGAGTGATGGAGGTATGTATGTACCTAAAAAAATACTTGAGTTTTTGCATTATGGTGACGCATGAACTATCACTCGCCAACGCTTCACAAGCGAAGGGCTTTCTTTCAATTTGGAAGGCATCTGTCGGGTGGCTGGGTTACGATCGCCATCCAAGGAATACGTATGGCAATGGTATGTCGTGGATATCAATAGAATTCCAAGTCTTTTTTTTTCTTTTCAATATAGTGACCAATGAGGCATGTGCTGCTAGTTCGCCGATTGTACAACGGGAGTATCTATGATGGCATTTCGGATTGGAACACAGTGTTCTTCTAAATACTGTGTTCAGAGTTAATTCCAGGGCGGAGGTGGGGCGGTTGTCCTGGCTGGCTGGCTGGCTGGCTGGGCGGGGCTGAATGGATGGGGATGGATCGCCGTGGAGTCGGATGGAAGGCGCTCGAAGTTTCGGGCACTTTCTTTTCTTGCTAGGGGCCTGGGGAGGAGGGGGGAGGGGAGGCGGCAAACTAACAAAAGTGAGGCTGATATCATACATTACATACATACCACCAGGGGACTTTCTCTCTCTCTCCCCTCCTAGTCTATAAAGAAAAAAATAAAATAACGACCAACGCAGCACAGCGCAGCTCCCCAACGCAACGCAACGCAACGTAGCGCAACGCAACGGCTCGACTCCCCTTCCCCGCCGTAACGTGTAGAACATACTTTTTTTTCTGTCCCACCCCACCTAAACCTACTTCTACCTCTACCTACCAACAACCACCACAATCCAACAAACTACCATCACCTTTCCTCACATCATCATCGAATCTAATCCTCCTCCCGCAAGCTCGCCATCCTTCCCGAGGAAAAGACGCGATACTCCTCTACAACTCCGCGCCCTCCAGACTCGTCGGATACAAGTCAGTTGCTGCCCTTACCCCTCCATACCTCGAAACCACCACCACTCCCTCTCGATTTTCGATCCCCCGATACCCCAGAAATCCAATAAAACTACATCGAAACGCTGACCCGCTTCTTCTCTTTTCCTTCGGTGCGACACAGATCTAGGACAATCTACACTGTTGAATAGCCAGCCATGTCCGTAGTCGGTGTCGATTTTGGTACTCTTGCGACCACTATCGCGGTGGCGAGAAATCGAGGTGTCGATGTTGTATGTTGATAACCCTCCCCCCTCCTCTCCCCTCCCTTGGTCGTCCTTGATCTCATGGGAGGAGCTAGATGCGAAAGAAGCTGACAGTATCGTTTTTTATAGATCACCAATGAGGTCTCCAACCGTTCCACTCCGTAAGACCTTCCGCCCATCTCCCAGCGACTGGATCTCCCCCTCCCCTCGCGTCGCTCCGACGGAAGAGGATCCATATTGACTGACGGTGTCTTGCAGGTCTATCGTCGGATTCGGACCGAAGAGCCGATACGTCGGAGAACCCGCGAAGACCCAGGAGATCTCTAACCTCAAGAACACCGTTTCTAACCTGAAGCGTCTGGCTGGACGGAAATTCAACGACCCCGAGGTTGAGATCGAGAAGCAGTTCATCGCAGCCAACCTTGTTGATACCGAAAACGGCGATGTCGGTGTGAAGGTCAAGTACCTTGGTCAGGACGAAGTTTTCTCGGCAACACAACTCATTGCCATGTACCTCACCAAGATCAAGTTGACTGCCTCGCAGGAGCTGAAGCTTCCCGTGTCCGATATCGTGCTCAGTGTTCCTCCATGGTTCACAGACCCTCAGCGCCGCGCCGTCATGGACGCTGCCGACATTGCCGGGTTGAAGCTCCTGCGATTGATGAACGACACTACCGCGGCGGCGCTAGGATGGGGTATCACCAAGCTCGACCTTCCCACCGCTGAGGAGAAGCCCAGGAGGGTGTGCTTCATTGACATTGGTCACAGTAACTACACTGTGTCCGTCGTGCAGTTCCGGAAGGGCGAGTTGACGGTTCTGGCCACTGCCTTCGACCGTCATTTCGGTGGACGGAACATCGACAAGGCGCTTATCGACCATTTCGCTGGCGTCTTCAAGGAGAAGTACAAGATCGACATCTTCTCCAACGCAAAGGCCTACTTCCGTGTCGCCGCTGCCGTGGAGAAGCTGAAGAAAGTTCTCTCCGCCAACGCCCAGGCACCCCTCAATGTTGAGTCTGTCATGAACGATGTCGATGCCTCCGGCATGCTCAAGCGTGAAGAGCTGGAAGAGTTGATTCTGCCCATGCTTGACCGTGTCACCGCTCCCCTCGAGGAGGCTCTCGCCGAGGCTGGTTTGTCGAAGGAGGAAATCGATGCCATCGAGGTCGTCGGAGGTTCTACCCGTGTTCCTTCCATCAAGGAGCGCATCGCCGAGTTCTTCGGAAAGCCCCTGTCGTTCACCCTCAACCAGGACGAGGCCATCGCTCGTGGTTGCGCTTTCGCTTGCGCTATCCTCTCCCCCGTCTTTCGCGTTAGGGATTTCTCCGTCCACGACATCCTCAGCTACCCCATCGAGTTCACCTGGGAGCAGTCGGCCGACATTCCCGACGAAGACACCAACCTTACCGTCTTCAACAAGAACAACACTGTCCCGTCGACCAAGATCCTTACTTTCTACCGTAAGGAGCCTTTCGATCTCGAGGCCACGTACGCCGAACCCGAGAAGCTCCCCGGCAAGATGTCGCCTTGGATCGGTCGCTTTTCTGTTAAGGGCGTGAAGCCCGACTCCAAGGACGACTTCATGATCTGCAAGCTGAAGGCTCGCGTCAACCTGCACGGTGTGTTGAACATCGAGGGGGGATACTACGTTGAGGAGGTTGAGGTCGATGAGGAAATCAAGGATGAGGGTGATGTAAGTTCAGCCGTTTTGCTCGCATGTAATCCCAGATCACCTGGTGAACCTGAGAGCGCACCACATCACCTCGAGCAGGATCCGCCTTCCCCATCAACTGCTCTTCCCAATCCCAAGCGGCGGCGCAAGAGTTCATCCGTGCTGACCCATGGTGTTCATCAGGCCATGGATACCGATGCCGCTGACGGCGAAGAGAAACCCAAGAAGACCCGCAAGGTTAAGAAGCAGGTCAAGAAGGGCGAGCTCCCCGTCGTGTCCGGAACCGCCTCCATCGACGAGGCCGTCAAGACCGTCTGGACCGAGCGTGAGAATCAGATGTTTATGGAGGACAAGCTCGTCGCGGACACCGAGGACCGCAAGAACGCCCTCGAGGAGTACATCTACGAGGGCCGTGCCAAGATTGATGATCTCTACGCGCCGTTCGCCAGCGAGGAGGAGAAGACGAGGGTCAAGAAGGCCTTAAACGACGCTGAGGTGAGTTTCGTAGTGTGTGCAGCCGGTGTACTCGATCATAAGTGCTGACATGGCACCGCAGGACTGGCTGTATAACGACGGCGAGGACACCACCAAGGCTGTCTACGTTGCCCGCATGGAGGAGCTCCGATCGGTCCTCGCACCCATCGCTCAGCGGTACTTCGACAAGGAAGAGGAGAAGCGACAAAGCTACCTCGCATCCAAGAACGAGGCTGAGACGATGAGGAGGGCTCAGGCCGACCTGCAGAAGAAGCAGTCCGGACAGCCCAACAAGAACGAGGCTGAGCAGAAGCAGCAGCCTAATGTTCCACAGGAGATGGACATGGATTAAATGAAAACACCAGTTGCCGATTTTTTTTTTCCCTCTCGGGGTTGTGTGTTGTGACTCGTCGTTTTGTATCCATTCTGTCTTATCCTTTTTTTTTCTTTACTTTTTCTTCATTCTGTAGCTTTTCCCTGTAGCTTTTCCCTTGAGATGGCTTGTTGGCTGGCGTAGATGGCAGGAAAACACTTGTAGTGAGGGAGTTTTATAAAGGGCTGCTCTTGACTGTTATAACTCTTCTAACTTTGTGTACGGGTGGGGTGGGGTGTGGGGGGTGGGGGGTGGGGGGTAGACGTCTTCCCCTTCTTGACTGTTGTGTGTGATGTCGCTGTGTGGTTTTCTAATGCAAAGCTCCATTAGTCCAGTCCTGCCTGCCAGCGTCCTGAATTCTCCGCGAGAGCGGTCGACAATTGCAGGGTTGTCGCGCGCGCCCCTTTGTTTCGGCGCAGTACATACATCATACGAGTGGCATAGGCAGCGTATCACTCGCACCACCATTACCACTCCGCCAAGCGCGTGAGCCATCGCCAGCAGAAGATTCTGTTGGCTGAGGTGAGGAAGCAGACGGGAAGAAGTAAACATCGGCTTAAGATCCGGGACCTCTTTGCGGATGAGCGCTGCAGTCAGGCGATCTTGGACTTTCTCCGGCCACACGGCCACAGATGTGGGGCAAAGGGTGGCGATGGGGAGTGCCGAGGAGGATGCCAAGAGTGAGGCGTCAAAGTTGGAGCTTGAGGAGCGGGACCGAGGAGAGGAATGGGGGGGTGGTTACGAGTGGGTAGGGGGAGGTTTAAAACGCATTGCATATTCTTTGGATCGGGGGTAATCTGGAGCAAGGCGGTATATCTTCCTTCCCACACATGGCTGCATATCCATACAACTCGCTTGCGCTGATCCTTTGCCGCCTAGCTACTGTACATACCTACATACAGGATTGTACGCACTCATGTACAGTATTGTACGCACTCAAGTACATACATACATAGACGGCGGATTCGTTTCCCCACTGGAATTTCTCGTGCGATGTATCGTAGATATCCACCTATGCCGGTATGGTATGTACCTTGTATGCAGGTCATCCAGGTCCGCTCGGACGCTCGGCTCCACGGCCACGTAGATTATAGAGTGGAATAGGTGCCGAGGTAAGAAGTACGTAAGCACTGAATTTCTGCCGTTGAAGCGACAATCGGCACGGCGATGATGATATTTTTTTCTTCTTTCGACTTTCTACCGGAAGGTTCTGTTCATGACCTGTGGTGAGATTGCGGTGATTGCAATATCGACGGATAGGCATGCACCACCAGACGGTCCATTAATATTGAATGGGGTGGCATCGCTGTCTGCCTGCTGCTCCGTGTGCGGACGCCGAACGCCGAACGCCGAGGAGAAAACGAACGAGACACCGGCGGCGCCAACCCCCCCCCCCCCCTTTTTTTTTTTCTCTCCACTCCTTCTGCAGGTACGGACACCACCCCTCTGCCCACTCTATCTGTGTATGTCCGCGTGCTAGCGGGGATGTGGCACCTGCCGAGCAACCTTATGTACCTTCCTCGCACGTCTGCCCCATTCCCGCGTGGCTTCCTCCTCCTCCTCTGCTCCATCGATCATCAGATAACTGTTCAATTCGCCGGCCCCGCTTCGCCTGTCGTCAACCCACACACACCTCCGCCTCAGCATTGGTCGTGCCGTGATCTTCGCTCGTTTCAGTGCCGGTTGACTGCTCTTCTTTTTCATTCCTTCCCCCCCCCCCAAATCCCTCCCGCTGTGGATGGAATTGGCAACGCAGATAGAGTGCTACCTCAAGATTAGGGAAATCCCAACTGCCCAGCCCTCCCTCTCGTTCCCGACCGCTGGTGTTCCCCCCCCCGTCAGTACAAAACCGACTACCGACTACCGCCCACCGCCTACCCAGCCACCCCTGACCAGGAACGACTTTTCCCCAACCTCACCTCCCTCCTCCTCCCTCCGTCCCTTCCACTCCTACTTCCTCCTCCTCCCTCCGGCACGTCACGTCACGTCTCGTCTCAGGAAACCCGGCAACATCGTTTTTCGCGCATTTTGGTCCACCGGTTAAAAAAAGTGAGAGGGAGGGAGATACACGCAGCGAGAGTACAACAACAACCCACAACGAAAGGCTGAGAGAGAGATATGGAGTCGCATTACAACCCGCCTTCGGCGGTCAGCAGTGCTGAGGTGCCACTGCAAACCCCCATGAACGGCGTCGGCGCTGTCAGTAAGAGTCTGGAGGGTGTGGGCATGTGGCAGCTGTTGCTCACGGTGCTGGTGTTGTCGGTGACTTACGATCAAGGTATGGGAAACAAAAAAAAAACCAAACCACTGAACGAACAGCTTCGGGTGTTGGCGGGGAGAACCGCATTCCGATTCCCCCGGTTCTCGCGATCTCAATGGATTGGACTGGCTGACGCGTGCTCGCGATTGTTTTTTTTTTTCATTCGCTGTAGTCAAATACATTTGGAACAAGGGTAGCATTGTCGGACCAACGTTCAAGATTCCGTTCATGGGCCCATTCATGCAGTCTGTGAACCCAAAGTTCGAGGAGTACCTGGCCAAGTGGAATAGCGGTCCGTTGAGTTGCGTTTCGGTCTTTCACAAGTATGAGCTTCCCTCGCTCTTTCAATTGATAGTGTCCGGTCGGTGGTGGTGGAACGTGGCCGTGGTCGACGTCGGACAGCGGATATGCGCAGGGACCCGAGAGCTGACGATTTTTTTTCTAGGTTCGTCGTTATCGCTTCCACCAGGGATCTGGCACGAAAGGTCTTCAACTCGCCCATGTACGTCAACCCGTGTGTCGTGGACGTTGCAAAGAAAATCCTCCGTCCCACGAACTGGGTGTTCCTCGACGGAAGGAAGCACGTCGACTACCGCAAGGGTCTCAACGGACTCTTCAACCGCAAATCGTTGGCCCAGTATCTTCCCCAGCAGGAGGAAATCTATGACATGTACTTCAAGCGGTGGCTCGAGCTGTCCAAAAAAGGGAAGCCGAGGCAGTACATGTGCGAATTCCGTGACATCAACTGCGCCGTCTCTCTGAGGACTTTCTGCGGAACCTACATTCGCGACGAGGCCGTCGCCGAGATCTCTGAAAACTACTACAAGATCACCGCTGCGCTCGAACTTGTCAATTTCCCCATCATCATTCCTTTCACCAAGACGTGGTACGGAAAGAAGTGCGCCGACTTTGTCATCGACGAGTTTGCCCGTTGTGCGTCGCTGTCGAAGGCCGCCATGGAGGCCGGCAACGAGCCGGCTTGCACCATGGATTTCTGGGTCAAGTCGATGATCGAGTCCCGCGACTACGAGAAGATGACCCCAGCGCAGAAGGAGGAGGCCGGTGCGAAGCCGATGGTGATCCGCATGTTCTCCGACGTCGAAATCGCCATGACCATCTTCACGTTCCTCTTCGCGTCCCAGGATGCTTCGTCCAGCGCGAGTACGTGGCAGTTCCAGATCCTGGCAGATCGTCCCGACATCCTGGCCAAAGTCCGCGAGGAGCAACTGCGAGTCCGGGATGGCGATCCCTACAAACGTATCGACATCGACATGGTTGAGAAGATGGTCTACACCCGCGCCGTCATCAAGGAGCAGCTCCGTTACCGTCCCCCCGTCTTGATGGTTCCCTACGAGGTCAAGAAGAGCTTCAACGTTACTCCGGACTACCGTGTTCCCAAGGGGGCCATGATCATCCCGACCACGTACCCTGCCCTCCACGATCCCGAAGTCTACGTTGATCCGGAGACCTTCAACCCCGACCGCTGGTTGGAGGGAGGCGAGGCTGAGGCCGCCACCAAGAACTGGCTCGTCTTTGGAACCGGTCCCCACGTCTGCTTGGGACAGTATGTGAGTTTTTATTTCCGCCTTCCATCCAAACGTTTTTCTGGACATGGTTTACTGACACGAGGATTTTCAAGTACGCCATTATGAACTTCATGTCCATGGTCGGCAAGGCTTCGCTTTTCCTGGACTGGGAACATACCCCCACGCCTTTGTCCGAGGAGATCAAGGTGTTTGCGACTATTTTCCCCCAGGTAAGCACATCCCACAGTTTGGAACGCGCCGGTGATTAGCGAATGGTGGGCCTGACATCGATAGGACGATTGCTACCTCACATTCAAAGAGCGCCTGCCCCTCGAGAAGGCCTCGTCATGACCATCCTCCTCCCATTTACGAGTAATGTAGCAGAGAATAAACACATTGCGAAACCATTAGCTCGATGTAATATTAGTCGGTCCTTACTTCACCTGATGTTCGATTTTGTTGGTTTCTTGATAGGGTATGGATTGCGTTTCTTTTTTGTATTTTTTTCTTTTCCTTTTTTTCTTTCTTTTCATTCGGACAAGGGGGCATCGGCATGCAAAGATACTTACCTATCTTTACGATGAAAGGATGTATGTAAGTATGTATGTTCACGGATGCCGAGAATCGGGAGGGGAGTGAGTGGAGGCGGCGGTGGTTGTATACATGCGACGTTCAACACCGCCATCGCCATGTCACGTTCGCCGGCCAGCTGGGTAGTGGGCGGTGGCATTCCTGTTATGTCAGCACTACGATTAATAGTAATTTGCGAAGCATCTACATATGTACATATTCTTTATACGCGATGATGTCCGTCACCGATGAGCCGTACCGTATGAAGCCGTGTATCTACTTATGTAGATTGTAGTACAGGGAGCCGCCTCGAGCTAGCCGCATCAAGGTTTCACACGCTAGCAAATGCATAAGTAGATGAATACATAATCAGAGCTTCCTACCTGCTCGAGAAGGGGGAGAGAGAGAGAGAGAAATTGGCATCCAACGATAGGGGCACATAGACAGAGACCGAACAACGATGTCTTCGTCGCCATCGCCACCGTCGTCGCCTTCACCACGGCCGCCGCGACTGCCACCTCCACCGCCTCCACGGTCCCGGTCCCGATCCCGGCCTGTACGGCAGCTAGCCGTCTTCTCCATCCACTCCACCATCTTCCTGTCCCTGATCTCGCTGCGGATCCTCAACGCCGTCACCGTGCGCACGTTCTTCCAGCCCGACGAATACTTCCAAGCCCTCGAGCCCGCGTGGAATCTCGCGTTCCGAAGCGGTGGTGGATGGGTAACTTGGGTTCGTCTCTGCCGCTCCCCCTGCCCCCCCCCTCTTCCTATTCCCCTTCCGCCAACGGAGGGGAGAGAGAGAGAGATGTTGACGGAAGCCACTTTGTAGGAATGGCGGCACTCGCTGCGTTCAGCCGCGCACCCGCTTCTGTTCGCCGGCCTGTACCGCGCCGTCTCGTTCGTGAGCGCGGTGCTGGGCGTGTCGGAAGCGCAGCGGACCGAGGCGCTCGCGGTCGCCCCGCGCGTGCTGCAGGCGCTCTTTGCCGCGATGGGGGATTGGGCCACGGCGCGGCTCGCCGGCGTGCTCTGGGGCAGCGACGTCGGCTGGGTTAGTCTCTGTCTCAGCTTGGGAAGCGCGTGGGGCTGGTTCTGCGGCACGCGCACGTTCGCAAACACTCTCGAGGCCGCCGTCACCGCCCTCGCGCTCAGCGTCTGGCCCTGGAGCTGGGCGACCGGCGATCGCGCCCGCTCCCGGCAGCAGCGGAGCGAGGTGCGGCTCGCGCTGGCGCTCGCTGCGTTCGCGTGCATGCTGAGACCCACCAATGTGCTCGTGTGGCTCGCGCTCGGCGCGTTTGCGCTCTGGAACACGGACCCGAGAAAGAGGGCCGTCTTGGTGGCTGAGGCGAGTTGGATCGGGTATGTTCTTGGGAGAGAGAGAGAGAGAGAGTGTGTGTGTGTGTGGAGCGGTCCACTGACTGGACGGGGCGATAGTGCTGCCGTGTTTCTGGCAAACGCCCTGGTCGATAAGGCTTACTACGGCCAATGGGTCTTCCCGCCACTCACCTTCCTCAAGTTCAACGTCGTCCACTCGCTCTCGGTGTTCTACGGCCGGAACGACTGGCACTACTATCTCTCGCAGGGACTCCCCCTCCTGCTAACCTCGTTCCTTCCCCTCGCGCTCTGCGCGCTCTACCGCAGTCTCGCCACCGGCCGCCCGTCGTCCCCAGCGTTCCAGCTCGCCAGCACGGTCGTCGGCGTGGTGGGCACCTACTCCCTGATCGCGCACAAAGAAGTCCGTTTCCTTTACCCGCTCCTCCCGCTGCTCCACGTCCTCTCGGCGAAGACCTTCCAGGAACTGTCGTGGAGCTCGCAGACCAAGAACCGCATCCTGGCCGGGATGATCCTTCTCAACCTGCCCGTGGCGTACTACGCGTCGATGGTGCACCAGCGCGGAGTGATAGACTTGATGCAGCACCTGGGCGCCACTAGCAACGAGTGGAACTCGGCGGGCTTCCTGATGCCGTGCCATTCCACTCCGTGGAAGGCTGCGCTCGGCGGCGCACTGGACACGAAGGATATGTGGGCGCTGACGTGCGAGCCGCCGATCGACATGGAGCCCGAGGAGCGGGCGGCGTACGTGGACGAGGCGGACCGGTTCTACGCCGACCCGAAGGCGTTCGTGGAGGAGTTCGTCGGCGACGGGAAAAGGTACGAGTGGCCGGAGAGGCTGGCGGTGTTCGAAGCGCTGGTGAAGGAGGACGCCGGCAGAAGTCTGTGGGGTGGCCTGTACGAAGAGTGCTGGAGGGGCTTCAATACCCACTGGCACGACGACGGCCGCAGGAGAGGGGATGTGCTCGTGTTCTGTCTGAAGGATGGGATGGACGGCAAAGAGCCGGCGGAGACGGTTATCAGTGCGATGTATTAGCTATTTCCATCGCTGCTGCTGGGGGGGCGCGAGCATAGATAAATGTTGACGTGCAATTGGGGGTTGATAGCGATTGTTAGAAGCCAAGCAGTTGGGATCCGGATGGTCGACGCTTGGCTGTGGAGCCGGATCCAGCGTGTGTGTGCACTCAGTCATGACGACATCGAAGGTGGCGCGTCATAGTGAGCTCCATCCCACCTGTTTGCCACCAAGACGAGCTCGCCACCAAGTGCCATCTCCCACCATCAGGACGACACCATGGCCACCGAATCAGCACACTCTCCAATCCCGCTCGCATACGCCACCCCCTCGCTCGGGATGCACCCTTCGCACACGCTCCCGCGGAAGCTGTCGGCGATCGCGTCGGCGGGCTATGCCGGCATAGAGCTGGGCATGGACGACCTGCTGTCCTTCGCGCAACAGTACCTGCACAACGCGGAGCTGACGGCAACGTCGTGGCCGTCGTTGCTGCTGGCGGCGAAGAAGATCCGGCTGCTGTGCGCGCCACACGCGCTGAACCTGACGATCCTGACGCTGCAGCCGCTCGCGCGGTTCGAGGGCTACACGGGGGCGCAGCGGGCGGCGCAGCGGGCGCGGGTCCAGCGCTGGGCTGAGATCATGGACGCGCTCGGCTGCGGCATGCTCCAGGTCGGCTCCAACGACGACGCGGCTGCCTCGGGGGACCCCGCGGACATCGCGCGCGACCTCGCCGGCCTCGCCGATGCCGTCGCGCCGCGCCGCGTGGCCTACGAGAACCGGTGCGAGGCGCGCCACGTGCGCTGCTGGCGCCAGGCGTGGGACGTCGTGCGCCGCGCCAACCGCGCCAACCTGGGGCTGTGTCTCGACACGTTCCAGATCGCGGGCAGCGAGTGGACGGACCCCGGCGCTCCCGGCGATGGGGAGGAAGAGGGCTCGCGCCGCCGCCGCCGGTGGATGGCGAGCTTGCGCGCGCTCGAGACCCTGCCCAAGGACAAGATCTTCCTCCTCCAGGTCAGCGACGCTCTCCGCCCCCCCGAACCGGCCTCGAGCGAGCAGTGGAGCCACAGCCTCCGCCCGCCCCCCGGAATGGGCGGCTGCCTGCCCGTCGCCGACACCGTCGCGGCCGTGCTCGCCACCGGATACAGAGGCTGGCTCTCGGTCGAGGTCTTTCTCGCGGACGAACACGGCAAGGAGTGGCGCGAGGGGCTCGGGGAGCAGTGGGCCGCCGACGGCATGAGGGGTCTCAGGGCCGTGCTCGAGGAGTGCGGCATCGGCGAGGCGGAGGTCGTCCGGTAGGCTGTTCACGGGTCGTCACTCGGGAGTGTAGATAATCTGGGGAGGATGCTGCGGTCGAATGGGACGGTGTTGCATTGCCGCCCGCCGACGCCCGTAGGGGGCGAAAGTCGCTCCAAGCCATCTCACCATCGTGACTCCGTGAACTTTGGAATCGTGTGTACGTTGCCGTGATCTACATGGGCCGCACGCAATCCAACGGCCAAACGACAGAAGACTCCGCGAAGACGGACCGAGAGGGGAGAACCTGTGTGTGCTGCTCCACCCACAACTCGCACGCTCCGTCGTTCATTGTCCGCCGCCTCTGGATGGCTCTCGCAGCGAGTCATTTCCAGTGAGGCGGCCGTCGATTAGCGTGCTCCGCGGCACCAAAAGAGGGGCGGCGCAGGAGGCTGTCCCCTGGGCGCTCCCATTCCATGCGCGCATGTAGATATTGTACGGATGTGGCGTAGTTCGGTTGGCGACAGAACCTCATCTCCCCCCTCTCTCTCTGTTTCCGTCTGCTGTCGCCCGCTGTTCCATCTCCCCAACGCTCCTGCGGGCATCCGGAGGGATGGCCTGCCTCTCCCGCCCGGCTACATATCCCGAGTGGAGATATCGTATCTATGTGCGCGCTCCTTCGAAGCGAGTTGCCTCCCCCCCCCCGCCCACCGCACGTCGTGTTTCAGGCTTCTGTGATCGCTCGTGAGGTACATATATGTATCTAGATAGTTGGCCGGCTGCTGCACTGCGCATCACGTCATGGCGCTGGCGAGGATTGTCTCTCCTTCCGTTCCTTTCTTTTTTTTCATTCCTCTCTTTGCTGGCGTGCGGCTGGGGGGGGACCTGGCGGACGCGCGTGCTTCCACGCGTCCCGCAGGTATTTATCTATCTAGGTATGTATGTATGTGTGTATTGTATGTACGTATCAGAGAGCCAGCTGGGCCTTGCAGGACAGATGGACACACACTCGCATGTACATACTCTAGCCATTCCGACGCTGCCGAACAAGCTTTTGTTCTGTGGCGTGCGGCGTGTGGCTCAGTGCTGTTTTCCAGACTTGGCGGAGGGGGGGGGTTGGGCTTTGCACCAACTTATCTACATAGACACTTATATAACTACACAGGCAGCATCTGCTCTGCTCTGCGGATATATATAGAGTATCTACAGTCCGATATCCCACTCGGAGCCGTGCTCGTCGACGCGGCGGGGATCAGCGGGTTCGCCGCGTGGGGCGGATGTTGCGGATGCTACCGCTACTTTCGACGCATGCACGGCAGAGTAACTATGTATCCGTCTGTCGAGATATCTAAGTAGATACAGTATCTACTGTACATAGTTCGTTGCCGCGGCGTCCACAGGTGTGGCGTTTACTGTATAGTATGCATATGTAGTACATACATAGATAGTCTATGTAGGTACGTCGCCCGCGAGAGAAAAACGTGGCGATTCGAAAGAGGAAGAACGGAACGTTTCACGCTTTGCCGTTTAGGGGACACCGCAGCAGAGCCAGGCAAGTGCTGTGCGGAGCGCGGATTATTTATGCGCATGTCCACCATGTAAGTAGAGCAAGTAGCTAAGTATCTATCTACTCTAGAGCAGAGCACATGACTGGAGTAGACTAGACTACATACCTCTACCCGCGCGCGCGGAAGCTTGCTTGCTTGTTGCTTGTTGGTTGGTTGGCTGGCTGGCCCTTGCCCGCTTGCTCTTGGCGGTGCTCGTGTCGCGATTGCACCAGAATACGGCAGTGGCGTCGGCGGGGTTACTCTATCTACGTAGCGTTGTTATTTCTGGCGATCCTTTTTCTTTTTCCGATTATTATTTTTTTCTTCTTCTTTCTGTTCCGCGACGACAAGGGTGGGGTGGATGGATTATCAACGGATGGATGGATGGATGAACAGTAATGAATGGGCGGACGGACGGACGGATGGATGGATGGACCGTCTGAATCCGTTGCCCTGGTTGGGAGAAGACGGCCATCCCCGTCCGTCCCTTCAATTCGCTTCTGGCAAACATGTTCCGCAACCTCGATAGTCGCTGCTGGGATGCCCCCCCTCCCCCCCCTCGAGGCGCTGCCTGACCGGGTTCGGCAGAGGAGAGTACGAGTACTCGTGCTTGCTCTAGCACGCACTTACTCTGCGGCACCGCAATCCGCGCCGCCTCGGCTCCGCCCAGGGCTGGCGCAGATAGAGTGGGGTGTCGACAGGGCAGCGCGCCGCATTGTACTCCCATTGTTGCGTGTGCGGATCCGTTTCCACCGCTCGTCTCGTATATCATGGCGGCCTGCTGCCTCGTCTGACTGGTCGTCGTTGCTCCCAGCTCCCATTCCCATTCCCCCCTCCTTCCCTCTTCCTTCTCTTCCTTCGTCCGTCCCTCCTTCCTTCCCTCGTTCGTCCCTCGATAGATCGATTCTTTCTTCTTTCTCCTTGTATCTCCGCCATCTGTGTTCGCCCGGCAGCAGTCGTCTCCGCCGCCTCAACCACCTAATTCGCCCCGGAGACGCTGCACTCCTCGATCGGGGAGCGGAGTGACCGAGCACCCACCCACCGACAACTGGCCAAGTTGACGTCATCGCGAGCGGAGCGGCTCGACTAGGGAGTCTCAGTCGCGGGCCGGCCCACACTCCATCCGCGCCAACACCACCCGCACTACTGCCTCTGTGCAATACTCGACCGGCCGGATACCAAAAAAAACAAACAAAAAACACAACCACGATCCGCCGCCCATGACCACAGGAGCGATGGAGCGCTTCTGGAAGGAAGGACATGGCCACATCCCGTCGGCGCGGCTGGTGACGAGACGGGCGTTCCTGAGGGCGCTGTTCTTCGTTGCCGCGCTCCTGCTGGTCTACCACGTCATGACCAGCGTGGAGCTGCGCGGCTCCTTCGCCAACGTGCGGGACTCGGTGGCGCCGGTGGTGCACTCGACCGCCACTACCGCTGCCACGGCGGGGAGCGAACAGGAGTTGCACGCCGAAGCACTGGCCGAGGATTCCACGCAGCACCCACCGCAGATGGCCCATGGAGGACCCAAGGTTAAGCTGGGAAAGGAGAAGGCTACGCTGCTCATGCTCGTCCGGTGGGTTCTGCTTTCTCGCCCGGGCAGTGCTGTGCGGCTAGGAGGTTCTGACCGTGGTGCAGGAATCGCGAGCTATATCAAGCACTCGGTGAGTGGTTTCGCTAGTCGCCTGCGCCCCACTGTGGAGTCTGACTGTCCCCTCCCCCCTCCCCGCAGGCTCCATGCGCATGATTGAGGATCGCTTCAACAAGAACTACCACTATCCCTGGACCTTCATGAACAACCGTCCCTTCACCGCTGACGTATGTCCGCACGACCGGTGCTGCGTGCTGCTGTGTGGGTGCTGACCGGTGATCCAGTTCATCAAGTACGCCACCGGCATGGCCAGCGGTCCGGTCGAATTCATCCAGATCCCCAGGGACCACTGGAGCATCCCGGAGAGCATCAACAGGACCCGCATGGATGACGGAATGCGCAAGCTGAGGAACGAGGGCGTCATCTACGGCGGCTCGAGCAGCTACAGGCACATGTGCCGGTTCAATTCGGGGTTCTTCTTCCGCGAGAAGGCGCTGGAGAAGTACCAGTGGTACTGGCGCGTCGGTACGTCGCTTCGGACCTCTCGAGCCCGCGGGGAAGGCGGGCGGTGCTGACGTGCGCACGCAGAGCCGGACGTCGAGTTCCACTGCGATCTGAACTACGATCCCTTCACGTTCATGCGCGAGAACAACAAGGTCTACGGCTGGGTGATCAGCATGTACGAGTTCGAGTCCACGATCCCGACCCTCTGGAAGCACACCAAGGCGTTCATCAAGAAGTTCCCCAGCTTCCTGGCGCAAGACAATTCCCTCGACTGGCTGGTCGACGGCGCCAACGTGACGAAGGCGCTGGACAAAGGGGAGATCGAGGGCAACTACAACATGTGTCACTTCTGGTCCAACTTCGAGATCGCGAACCTCGACTTTTTCAGGGGTCCCGCGTACCAGAGCTACTTCGACTACCTCGACTCGCAGGGCGGCTTCTTCTACGAGCGCTGGGGCGACGCTCCCGTCCACTCGCTGGCCGTCAGCTTGATGTTGCCGCGCGAGAGCGTCCACCACTTTGCGGATATCGGTATTTCCCCCTTTCCGCGGTGGTGGTGGTGGGGGGGTTTGATCGCTAAGTCTAACCTGCGCGCTTGCAGGATACGTCCACGCCCCCGCCGGCCGCTGCCCCGCGGACGACGAGAGCCACATCAGCGGCCGCTGCTACTGCGACCGCTCGACCAGCTTCGACCACAACCAGTACTCGTGCACGCCACGCTGGTTCAGACTCAACGGCGTAAGCACGGGGGCCGTGATGCCGGGCGACCCTAGCGTGGTCTGATCGCTGGCACCGGCACCGGCGCTGGCATTGGGTGGGTATTCGGGTTTGCTTTTTTAGAATCTAGACGGGACGGCGTCCGATATGGTGTTTAGCTCTCGTTGGGTTTTCTTCTTTTCTCTTTCTTTTTTCTTTTTTTCTTTCTTTTTCTTCTTGTTATGGATTTGTTTGCTCTGTGAGATACATAACTGTCGTGTGTACATACCTACATGCCTTCCTCTTCCCCCCAATCGTGGACGGCGTCTCAACGGCTCGGTTTGTATATAGAAGATGCCGCTTAAACTGTGGGAGATTGTATGCTTGGTGTTTGGTGTGTCTGTCGCCGTGACACCGGGCTGTGCGAGACATGGGCGATGAGCTCGATAGATGGCTGGAGGTGTGTGGGATTCTCAGGCTGCCGTCCCTCCGACTGCGCCTATCCAGGCCGTCCATTTTTTCCTTCCTTTTTTTTGGGGGGGGGGGCGCGGTTCTACTGCTGTCACTGACCTACTGCGGTCGTTGGGAATCCATCCACACTATGCACTCCGTACGATGCCGCGGCGATAGACACCTATGTACGCCAACTATGTACCTGCCAGACCAGCAGGCGAGAGATAGAGTACACGCGCATCCCCGGGCTACTCCCGCGCTCTAGCCAGCAGCGCGCCGCTCCTGACGGCGCGCTCGTCGACGGCGACGGCACCGGCGCGGTGGGGCGGCCAGACGACGTAGGTGGCCCTGGCGGTGACGAGGGCGAGCGGGACGGGGCCGTAGGAGTTGCTGTCGACGGAGCGGAAGGGCTCGTCGCCCTCCATCCAGGCGTGGGCCCTGGGGACGACGGCCACGGAGCGGGGGGGGACGCGGGAGCGGACCATGTCGCCCTCGAGCGCGACGACGCGCTTGATGACCTGGCGCTCGGGGTCGATCGGGGAGCTGCGGGCGTCAGTTCGAATTTGCGGAGGGGGGAAGGAGGAGGAGGAGGAGGAGGAGGGGGAGGAGGAGGAGGAGGGGGAGGAGGAGAAACCGGTAGAGAACGACCTGTCCCCGCCGCAGCCCCTCCGCGCTCCGCCACCGCGTCGCCACTATCCAGTCCCGTCCCGTCCCCTCCGGACAGAACGTCGGCGACATCGACCCTCCCGACACCCGCTCCAGCGACGCCACGTTGTCCGCGAAGAGGATGTACGCCGGCACCCACGGCAGCAGTCTGCGCAGGCCCAGGCCCAGCGAGCGTGCGAGACCCGCCAGGCGGCGGAGCGGCGGCATGGTGAGATTGGCTGGCGCTTTTTTTTTTTTTTTTCTTTTTCTTTTGGCGTTGCGCGTGAGAGAGAGAGGGGACTGGGCTAGGGTTTGCTGTGCTGTGGTGGAAGAGGAGGAGGAGGAGGAGGGTGCGTTTGGAGAGAACGAATGGATACCTTCGTGGAAGTCGAGATCGAAGTATGTAAGTAACTAGTACTATGTAGTACTCGCACAGGGTTGTTGGCGATTATTATTGAACGGCTTTAGTTACTTGTTATGTATTTGGTTAGTTGAACGCTGGTCAGTGCACCAGAAAATAACGCTAGATATATAGATAGTACAATTGCAATTACATAATCGGAAGGGTTGCCACCGTTGTTGACTAGCGTGTAGATACATAGATACATAGTTGAGCCGCACAGTGAATATCATATCCATGTACCACCAGTTAGCAATCTGTATCCAACCTGTCGGCGGCGGGGTGACTGTATCCGCACAGCTCCCCCCCTCTTCTCGGTTCCCTTTCTCTCCCCGACTCTCTCTGTTGTGTCGGGCCGAAGCAGCGGGTGTTGTGGTGTTGTCTCATGACGCTAACACAGGGCGTTCAAATCTGCGCTTTCACAACTTCTGCGTGTGTACCCCAGTAGCCTCAGATAATCTCCTGGGCGTTCAATCGCCGACAGCCCTGTGCGGGTATCTAGTTTCCATCTCGCATGTGAGACATTCCAGAACTCTTCGGAGAATCAGCGCCATCTCAAGACCGGGCGACTATGTACCTGTGTACTACATACGCGCACACAAGTACTAGACTACGCATAATGGAAACGGACAAAGACGGACTCGTATTTACTAATTGCTTCGGCAGCCCGTTCTAAGTGCCCTCACAACTTGACCCAGTCCTCATCGGCTGGCTCGGCGGTTTCAGCACTCTTCTCAACCTTCCTGGGCTCTTCCGTGGGCTCGCCCGCAGCCTTTTCGCTGTCACCCTCGGTGGTCTTCGCTGCGACTTCGGCCTCGGTAGCGTGGACGCCGGGCTGGGGCTCGCCGCCCTCTTCCTGGTCTTCGCCCTCTTCCTCCTCCTGTTTCGTCGTGGTGCCGACGGGCGGAGAGCCACCGGCATCCCTCATCGAAGCATCGACGGCTTGCGATTCCTCGACCGGCGGCGGGGGAAAGTAAAGACTGCCGCACCACCAGCCCCCCATCAGCAAACACGCACGGAACTCCACGGGCTCCGATCACCGTCGACTCACGAAGTAAGCTCGCTGTAGGCAGCCTCGTCCTTCTTCTCGAAATTGCAGAAAACGACCAGTTCCAGCTTGGCGCCGTCGTCCGTCTCCATGAACCTCCGGACGGTGTCCAGAGCTACACGAGCGGCGTGGTACGATGGGTAGCCGTAGATGCCGGTGGAAACCGCCGCGAAGGCTATGGCGCTGAGGCCAGTCTTGGCAGCCAGCTCCAGCGAGGTTTGGTAACAGGACCTCTTGCGAATTCCCCCACCCCCCCGAGTCAGCTGTGGGGGATTCTTGTGGGGGGGGGGGGGAGGCACGGCTAGGAGCCACGACATACCAAGAGTTCGTGAGGCTTCTCCTCTAAATGGTAGATCGGGCCGACGGTGTGGATAACTTTCTTGCACGGCAATGCGTATGCGTCCGTGATCTTCGACTGCCCCGTGAGCGCACCGCCAAGGGTCCTGCACTCCGCCAGCAGGCCCGGGCCCGCAGCACGGTGTATGGCGCCGTCGACACCACCACCGCCCAGAAGCGAACTGTTGGCGGCGTTGACAATGGCGCCATTCTCCAGCTCGATGCCGGTGATATCGGTGCGTATGATGCCTATTCTGGCGTTTATGGCGCTCGAGGCGGTGTACAATACCAGCGACTGGTCGACCACTGAGAGCTTGTTCGTCTGGTATAGGAGCGGCAGCGTTGGGATCTGGGACTGGAGTACGCGGGCCATATTTCTTGTCGGCGGGGGTAGCTATGCGTGGGGGATGATTGGCGGGGAAGAGAATGTTTCCTTGTGTTTCGTTGAAGCGGGGGGGCCTTGGGAGCTCAAAGCTATCGCCTCGAAAGGGCCTTAGCGTGGCTACGCTTGATTGGGCACTTGCTTGATCATGTGTAGTTGTCAACGAAAGAAAAAAAAACCCCATCGCGTCAACCCTGGCAGGTACTTTATGAGCTACTTTACACGTAGCTTGACCAACAATCAAAAAAAATAAAAATAATGGCGACGCTGATACAACAGATAGATGGCACATCGGTTCGTTTCCCTAACGCCGCTGGTTGACCGCTGTTTTGCTATGCTAATTCATCACTCAACCCCGTGCAGGCCCATCACCTCCAATCAGGACAGGTCATAAACGATGGCCTGAACTCTGCGGTCAAGGAGCTGGTAGAAAACGCGTTGGACGCGAACGCGACGTCGGTCGAGGTCAGGTTCAAGAACTACGGTCTGGAGAGTCTCGAAGTAATCGACAATGGCGATGGAATCTCACCGGACAACTACGAGAGCATTGGTAGTCCCTCCCTCCCTCCCTCTCCAACCCCCAAGTGCATCGTACCAGAGATCCGGCTGTTCTGACGGGAAGTGAATTGGCCAGCCCTGAAGCACTACACGTCGAAGCTGCGAGCTTACTCCGACCTCGAATCGGTGGCGACTTTTGGCTTCCGCGGCGAAGCGCTGTCGTCGCTGTGTGCGCTGTCGGACCTCCACGTCGTCACGGCGCTGCCCGAGGAGGCACCGAGGGGGATGAAGCTGGAGTTCGAGGGCTCGGGCGAGCTCAAGTCGAAGTCCATGGTCGCGGCGTCGAAGGGTACCACGGTATGCGTCGCGAACCTGTTCAAGAATCTCCCAGTGCGCCGAAAGGAACTGGAAAGGAATATCCGGAGGGACTACGCCAAGGTCCTGGGCCTTCTGCAGGCGTACGCGATCATCTGCGTGGGAGTCAAGTTTTCGGTGTTCAATCAGCAGCTGAAAGGGTCCGCTTTTTTTTTTCTTCTTTTTTTCTTTTTTTCTCTTCTTTCTCTCTTTCTCACTCTTTTTCATCTATCTATGAGTCCTTTACTGGGAAAAGGGGGGCCAATCGTGCTGACATCGTAAAGGAAGAGGACACCCGTATTCGCTACGAAGGGAAATCCCACAACTAGAGAGAACATCTCCAACGTTTTCGGCTCGAAAACACTGGCCGCACTCGTGCCGCTCGATCTCGAGTTCGAAATGAAGCCTCCAAAGCCATCCCCGATCGTGCCCGGGCCTGCGGTTCAAGAGTCCGAGCCTTCCCCAGCGTGTAGCATTCATTCCTCATTTTTCTAACAAAAGTTTTACAGGAGTCGTGGTGTGAAGATAGTTGGGCACATTTCCCGGCCAGTGGTGGGCGAAGGCAGGAATGCCCCCGATCGACAGATGTTCTTCGTAAACGGAAGGCCTTGTGTTCTACCTCAGGTAAAAAAAAAAACCTCCATGGGCCGTCGGGGATGCGCAGCAGTCAGCTAATCCATAGAAGATTGCCAAAGCTTTCAACGAAGTATACAAAGGTTACAATGTCACACAATCGCCTTTCATCTTTGCGGATATCCTTCTTGACACCAGTGTGTTAATCACTATCCTCCCGCACACGTGAATGGACTGGCTAACGGTAGATAGACGCCTACGATGTGAACGTGTCCCCGGACAAACGGACGATCCTGCTTCACGACCAAGCCAATCTTCTGGAGAAGCTCAAGGTACACCCGGGTCATTCGCCATTCCCTCCTTGAAGCAATACTAATCGGAGGCATCAGATTTCCCTAACGGAACTATTCGAAAAGCACGAGCAAACCGTCCCCTCCAGCCAGTTGAGCGGTACCATGTCAGGCTACAAGCAGACCAGCTTGTTTCCCCCCACCGCCGGCGGGCCATCATCTCTTAGGCCCCACCGCGGACAGTGGGTAAAAGGTGACGATGGTAGCGATTCTTCCTCAGGGATGCCAAAATACAACCTTTTGCGAGGTACCTCAAAGTCTGGAAATGTGTCACTGCCCTTCAAACGCCCTACACCGGCTGCCAGCGATTGCACGGACGACGATGACGCCTACGAACATGCGAATGACGAAGAAGAGATCCCATCTTCACAGATCCCACAGAGTGCTCGGCCTCCACCCTCAAAATTCCCACGGCGGACGGATACGCCCGCTACAATCACCATTGGCGATAGATCTCCCGTGACCACTAGAGAAACCCCACGAAAGAAGCGGAGGATCGAAGCGGACTGCGATGGCCCTGCGCTTGCGCCGAGTGGGTTTTGCAGTGCTCTGAGCAAGTTCTTGGCGCCGGGGACGCAAGTGAGCCCGAGAGCCGACACGGACAGTATCTCGGTAAAGAAGCCCTTAAAGAAGGTGCAGCAAACTAAGAGTATCCTTGGTAAGACTGCTCGGGAGGGTGAGATCGCAGACGATGAACCAGAACTGGGTGAAGACGAACTGGCATCGCCCGGTGAAGGCACAGATACGGTGCCTCGGGGATTTCCGAACGGAGAACCTTCGCCGTCGCTCCTTCCCCCGGGCTCTGCACCGGACCGCCCGCCGTTGTTCTTGTCCAGACATGGCCCCGACCCAGACGAACAAGAGGAGGAAGCCGCCTCAGGAGAACAGGTGAAGGAGGCTGAAATGTCTGTCCCACCCGAAGTCGAAAAGGAAGACGATGACGACGAGTACGTTCCAGAGAGAGAGGCCTCTCTCCGCGCTGCCGCCCGCGCTGCCCGCCTCCTAAAGGAAGCAGAAGCCCGTGAAACCACATTGCCAGTCGCGGAACTCCTCGTACGGAACATAAACATCTTCAAGAATTGTCGTCGAGTCTCCACTGTCGGCATGGTGAAGTTCCAGCAGACGTCGTTGGACCAAATACGGGAAGCCGCGAAGCGTCTGCGCAGTACTCCTCCTCCCCCTTCCGGGACTCCCCGATCTAGCGGGAAAGAGGCTGGGCTCGACGCAGAAGAAGACTCGACTGCTGAGCAGCGACTCACCCTCACTGTCACCAAGGCGGACTTCCTGAATATGCGGATCCTCGGCCAGTTCAACAAAGGCTTCATCCTCACCTCACGAGACAACGAGCTCTTTATAATCGACCAACACGCTTCGGACGAGAAATACAACTTTGAGACCCTCCAGGCCACTACCGTCGTGCAGAACCAGCCGCTCGTCATAGCCCGCAATCTAGAACTAATGGCGATGGATGAAATCGCCGTCCAGGATAACTTGGATGTTTTGAGGGGGAATGGGTTCGTCGTCGAGGTGGATCCGGAGATGCCAACGGGTAGGAGGTGTAAGCTTGTCAGCCTGCCGATGAGCAGGGAGACGATTTTTGGCGTTGAAGGTGTGCCTTTCCCTCTCTTTCCCCTTTCCACCCTCCAACTGACATCACCGGTAGACCTGGAAGAACTGATCCACCTAATCCACCAACACCGCGGCTCGGGCACCGCACATCTGCGCTGCTCCAAAGTCCGCTCCATGTTCGCCATGCGCGCCTGCCGTAAAAGCGTCATGGTCGGCCGAGCACTACCAGTCAACGCGATGGAAAAGATCGTGCGGCACATGGGTGAGCTCGATAAGCCGTGGAACTGTCCGCACGGGAGACCGACGATGCGCCATCTGATGAAGCTGGAGGGCTTGGATACGTGGAGCGAAACGACCGACCTCAAGGGCGGTGGCGGTGGATTGCAGTGGGACGGCAACTGGTGGATGGAGCAAGTCGAGAAGTATGGGCCTAAGCAGGAAGGGGAAGGGGAAGGGCAGGAGGAAGAATGGGAAGAGCAGGAAGAGGAAGAGGAAGAGGAAGAGGGAGAGGAAGAGGAAGAGGAAGAGGGAGAGCAGTAGCATTTCGGTTAAGTGACTGGCACCTTAGACGAAGTTCGTATATCCACGGGATTAGAATACATAATCATAGACATCGCAAATAGACAACGGACACCCTGTATGGTACAGATATTAGAGACCCGTTCCAGAGCACGCACACTCACTACGTACATATCTTGGGCCAAAACAGGAGGGGAGTGCCGCCAGAGAAACTATTCCATCGACAAGAGCACATGCTATATACGCGTTACCTCTGCGAGAAGGAGAGCGTAAAAAACCGAAGTGAACTGAAGAGAACGAGGCGCATATCAAAGTACAAGAACCGCAAACCCAACCAACCATTCACATCACCCGTCGCGCCTTTACCGTTTCCGCGATAGCCCCTTCCAGAGTGCACTGCCGACCAAGCCCGCAGCGAGGGCAACGCCACTAACGATCGCCACTCCGAGCAAACCCTCTGGATACGAGTTTGTCAGCGGCCCTATTTCGGGCACATCCCCCCCCAGCCGATCACATACCTCTAGCGACCTTATCGTCCACAAGCCCGCGCAAGCTCAGGGCCTGGCTGTTGGTGGGCTCGTTGCCGAGCAGCACCTCGTTGTAGCGCCTGGCCTCGGCGTAGTTTCCGAGACGGTAGTGGCCCAGCGCGAGGTAGTACAGACACTCCCGCCGGCGCTCGCCGTGCTCGCGGAATATCTCGGTCAGCAGCCGCACGCCCAGCTGTTGCTCCTCCCGCCGGGTCGACTTGATCAGCCCCCAGGCGTAGTTGAATTTCGTCTGCACGCCCACGAAACCGCCCTCGGACTCGTACTGCTTGCGCAGGACCGCGAGTTCCGAATCCTTGAGCGGGCTTGCGAGAAGGGGAGGGGGGGGGAAGGAATGTTAGCCCGGACTGGTGGTGGAAGAAGGGCGACGGATAGGTACGTAGGCAAGGGCAGGGCAGGGCGGGGGCCTACCTCTCGGCGTCCACGGCGTCTAAGTGCTGCTTGTTAGCTTTGACGGTGAAAGAGAGGACTCCAGGTGGGGGAACCGTACATGGCAGGTTGTCCGAAGCGGTCATCTTGAAGTTACGGCTGTAGTTGGTCAAAACTCTGTCTGTTTGGCGGTCTATAGGTTGTAGAGTATAATTAGAGTCGAGAAAAAAAACGTTATGTGGGTTTGGGTCGGTGATGCGGATGGGATGCGGTGGGTGGATGCAAGTGAGTGGCTACGTCGTCGGTTAACTACTAGGTACATATCTACAGGGAATGAGAGTGGCGTGCGCCACAGAAGAGAATGGAAATGTTTGCTACTTTCTATATCTACATATGTATCTATCCCTTTGGCAACGGTTAAGCGTGGCTTTCCGCGCAAGCACGAGTTCTTACTCTGCCCATGTACTCCATCCCGATGACTCCGAACTGCGACGCGTCGTCGTCGTCGTCATCGGAGAGATGGGGTCCAGGTCTCGTGATTGTTGTTGCCAATGCGATAGATATGCGATGTAGGATGAGCGCGACGTCATCTTGGGGGGTCTGTTGCTCTGACAACCTCATTCCATCCATCCCCTTTACCACTCCTAGCAGTTATGTAACTAGAGTACAAAGCAAACACACTCATCACACGCATAACCAACAAACCACATACCAACTGTCGCATCTCTCACGCTCGAGCCACGCCGCGCCCGCGGTAGCGATAATGGTCGTCCTTGAAGAAGACCCGCACAAGCTCCTCTCCAGCCTGCAGGAGAACTTCGGCATAGACGGCGACATCTCGCAGCTCTCGCGGATATCGTCGCACCTGCACGCACTGCGCGCGAGTCGCCAGAAGGCCAAGGACGACCAGCAGCGCAACTTGCGGACTCTCTCGCGGGGCCTGCAGTCGCGGCGCCAGGCAGCCGAGGAGGCCGCAAAGACGCACGAAGAGCAGCGGTTTCCCGAACAGGTGGCCATGCTGGATCGAAAGAAGTTTGCGCTCGCCAAGGGATTGAACGAGCTCGAATCCTCCGCACATACCCTCGAGGGGCAGCTCGCTAGACTGAAGGAGGAGTTGGAGGCCCTGGACGCCGATGATCCTGTTGAGAGGGCGGTTGTCGAGGGCGCGGATGAGGGGATCACGTGCGTTCCCTTCCCTCGTGTGATGGCTGGGATGGGTGCTCACGGTATGGGCGATAGGCTGAAACTGAGAGTCTTCCGGAATTTTGGAATAGAGCTCACTGAGGACGGAGCGGGCGGATACAGCAAGGCGGCGGTGCGCGATAACCGTGGAGAGCTGACTGTTGTCAAGCTCGAGGAGAAGAAGTTTACCCCGCACTTCTACGTCAACTACTTTTGGGATATGCTTTGAGGAGAAGGGGAAGGGCGGTTCGTCCGCTTCGGGTGGGGAGAGGGCGTTTTCTGTTTCTGTTCCCGCCCAGGCGCTGCTCGGGTGGCTCTTGAGAAATCCCACACGGTGGTACCAATATCTCAAATGATCATGATACCGTCTATCTCTATTCTCTTTCCGTCCCAAACGTGCCCTACATGCGTTTTCTATCGATTCATGCATGATGTAGATGATTGATGCACATCCCCACCCACTAAATTCATTCACTCAACCAGTAATGCATAGTTTGCACGCCCGCAACCTCATCCTCCTTCATGGCTCAAGTGATACCACATACAGCCGCAAAAGAAATAGCATTAAGCAACGCGATACGATCGAAGCACCGCACACAATGAAGAAACAAGAATAGCAACAGCGCCCGCCAGCTCCTTTGACCGTAGTCTGAAACCCAAGGGATACAGAAAAAAAGAAAGGAAAATACACACCGAAAGCGATCAAATTTAAAGACTGATCTATTGGTGCGACAGGGAGACAAGAAGTTGAAAAGCAGAACCAGCAACACACCATCCCAAGATCATTAGACCTCCTTTGGGAGTTTTTTTCCCTTTACTCGGCGCGGTACCTAACTGTTCCTTCGCCTAAAGAGGTTTGCGAAAGAATTGGCACTGCGGTGACCATTTGCATTGCCTCCGTCATTGCTCTGGTTCTGTTGGTCCTGGTCGTGGCCCTGGTCCTGGTTCCGGTTCTCCTCGTCGTTGTCGTGAGGAAAACTGCCCGGGAACCCTTCGGTACGGCCACTGGCCAGAGGGGAGCGAAACCGATTTGGATGGTTCTGGGTATCCTGATTTTGATGTCCTGAGCTTGATCCTCGAGGCCGCTGAGGAAGACCCGCGCCGAGTATATTGACGAGCGAAAAGCCGCCGGAAATCGGACCGCCAATCCCACCACCACTGATACCACCGCTGCCACTCCCATTGCCACCGGGCGAAGAAGGTTGGCGTTGGTTGTTCGCCTGCTGTTGGTGTTGACGTTTCTCGGGCGGAGTGATAGGATGCCGGCATATAGGACAAGTCTGACGGGGGTTAGTATACGTCCTTTAGCGAAGTTGGAGAACGATAACTCACGTCGTGCTCTACTAACCACTTAGAAACACAGTCAAAGTGATACGAGTGCTTGCAAGGCAGCACCGCCACTTCGATGCCCAAGAGCAGATCGTCCTTACACACAGCACAGTCGACACCATCGTCTACCATGGCCTGGGTAACGCTGATCCGGGGAAGGCTTTCAATATCTTCTTTTTGCGCCGGCGGAGGGGCATTGCCCTGGTGCTGTTCCATGAGTCGGGATATTATCCGGTCGAGTTCCGCCTGCGAATAGACGTAATCATCACCCCCACCAGGTGGGCCGTTGAAGAACCGGGAAACCAGAGGTGACATACGTTCGCCACTGACAGATCCGAACAGCGAGTTAAGGAAGCTGCATGATTGTAAGGCACTGTAGCAACGAAAGCAAGGGATGGAATGCCATACGTTTGGATATCAGGAACCGGTGGCATGGCGTCGCCAGCTTGGGGTGCATCCGCGTCTCTTGGATTCAGCCTCGGACCCTGTCCATGCGGTTGAGCATGTTGTGGGTCACCTCCTTCCATTGGGTGATCCTCTTCGCGATTGGCTCCTCCTGGTCTGTTGTAGTTATCCCCCATAATGTTCCGCAACATCGTCGAGAACAAATCTGCAATCACTTCATCCTCATGGGCCCCTCCGTGAGGGGGGTGGAAGACCGTTCGAGTGATATATCTAAAATTCGGTCCTTCGGCGCGAACAACCGTTTCGGTGGCGCCAGGGGCCCCTCCGGTGGAGGCTCCAAACGGCATAAAAGGACTAAAGCTAGCAGCATTATGTATATATTGATGCTGATGCTGATGATGATGCAGGTGTTGGTGACGCGCTAGTTGCGGAAATCCATAACTGTGGTCGTGTTCATCGTCGGACTCGTCCTCGTCGGATTCAAGATCAGGGGCACGCCGTGGGTCACTACCACTCTCGATCTGGTATCACGTCAGAAAAAAACATTAATGAGGTCGCCACATGACCTTGCGGGCGAAGAGATAGGTAACTAACGATTTCGACGAAGTCGCTACGACACATCTCGTTTGGACACACCAAACCATGTTCATCGCGGAACCAATCGGTGTGACATTCGTGACAGTAAACTTGATCCCGCTGCACAGGTGCGGTTGACGTTGTAGCCATGGCAGTGAACGGGGTAGTACAGTGGCGGGGGACAGAAATTGTAGCTCAGCAGGCAAGGGCACTCGTTCGGAAAAAGGGACGAAATTCCAGGCAATCCGGAGGACGGAGAAGCGCCGACCGTAGCAGGAGAAAGGAATATCTATGTGGAGCTTTTGGTTATCGGAGAGGGTTCAAAGAGGGCGGAATAGTGACTAAGAAGCGACTGGGATTGTCGATTGTTGAGGGTGAGATGATAGTTTCAGGTTCTATGCGGGGTGTTGGTGGGGCAGTGGGTCGAAGAAGAAAGTGAGCTGTGAGTTGGTAAAGCGAGTAACTTGGAAGTGGCAAAAGAAAATGGTGTCTTGAAGTTGAGGGAGAGGAGTAGAAGGGAGAGAAGGATGGGAAGTGAGAGAAGGAAGAAGGGAGGGTGGCGGTCGACAGTTTCAACGGACGACCTCGATTGTTTGGGAGACCCGATCACCTGTGGTCCAAGACGGCACGTATGCCAAGACGACTTGGCTCATGTGCTATCACTCTGCCAAGCTGGTCGTGATGCCTTGCTGCAGACTTCGGCACGACGCGTCTTGATCTCACACTCTCTCTGGCTCTCTTTCTTCTCTTTGAGTCTCTCTCTCTCTGTCTTTCTCTCTTTCTTTCCCTTCTCTTTCTTCGGGACAGGCCGGGTGGGGGCAGGGGGAGTCGCCGCGAGCCGTTGGCGGACTGCTCGAGGGCGCAGCGGACGGCGAACGGGAAAGGACTGTATATAATATCGTCATGATCCAATAGGGTCGCACACGATTAATGAAGCATCATCATCATCGGCACGACGCGTCAACATAAGCACTTGGGTACAGATAAGTACCTACATATCTAGGTACATATATGTACATATAAGTTATAAGTACTTAGGTATATATAAGTACTTGGGTATATATAAGTACTTACTCATAAATAATAGTGAATTTAAGCGTATACTCCACCCTCAGTAGGCGAATGTCGGTGCGGGAGATCATTCGAGCGAGAATCCCATGTGTCGACGAGTCGTGTGCGCACTATGGGACTCGAAGAATATACAGGATGTGACCGACATCGCGGATTCGAGAAAGAGGGGGAATGTACTCTCACTGTCTAAATGAGCAGACTCGATCGAACAAAAGAAAGATATATATAACTGCGAGGTAAGTACCTCTGGATCCATGACTCGAGTTGGCTTGCCCCCTAGAAGGATACGTCACGCGTCTTCACGTGAATAGCAGATGGTGCGACCATAGTAGTTCAATTTGCTTTTCCTTTGCGGGCCCCTGCACAGTCATCTCGTGGAGAGCCGCCTTCACAGCCCATCTCAACAACAGCTCAACTTCTCTACTCCTTCCACCACATCCTTTCGAAACCTCTATTGTTGTCCTCGTCCCGTCCACTATATATACTCAGCGCAACCATATCTGTCATGAGCACAACTTCCTCTTGCTCCTAGATCGCGTTATATTTCACAGAACCCCCGGCTCTATTTTTTGCATGGTACCTTGCTGAACCCGACCATACTAGTTCTAGAGCTATCGAGGTATTTACATCGGCCCTTTCTCGAAACCCCATTCATGATTTTGATTCGTTGAGATTCTTAATCTTTCTCTTGCCCCCACACTATCGATTTTCTTGCGAAAATGACTGCTAACGGAACGCCTCTTCTCGACTGTCAGGATGTCCCAAGATCAGAATGACCAGGCTTCGCCTGAGAGCCCCAACAAGAGAATAAAGCTCGACGCTTCTTTGGGTTCTCCCGTCACCAAAACCTCCGTCATAACACAACCGATCGATGCTTCCATTACTACAGCTGAAGGTGACTCGAACGGGTTCCTGCAGCAGTCCGAAGCCCAACCTGATGCACCGTCACAACCGAACGGAGAACAGGAGCATCAGAAATTACAGCCACTGAACCATCCTCAACCACGGGGGATGCAGGAGGATGCTTGCCTACTCGAACCCATCAAGAGTTTTCTCTCATCCGCCGCCAAGCCGCAGCCAGATGTCATCGACTTAACAGACGATGCCGACGACGATCCTACTGTTGCCATGCCCCACAAAACTCAGACGATGGAGGTTCCAAAGGGTCACTTCTGTTTCGGAATAATCGTAGGCAAGATCAACGCCAACCGAGTGCCTGCCTTCCCGGCTGGTCGCGAACATCTCCCGATGATCATCAAGCTGACTCGCTCGCGAAATCCACTATCGCTCGCTCTGGATGTGTACGACTGCCGGGGAGAAGTGTTCGGCTATGTGGATATCGCTACCGCGCGAGTACTCGCGCCATTGATTGATCTTAAAGTATTTACGATTGAGCCTTACTTGTATGCTCCTCCCAAGGAGCAGACTCCCGCCAACACCGATATTTCCAGCCGATACAACTTCTTCTTCAATATCTACGGACCGGTGACAGAAGCTACGAAGGTGGCACGTATCGCCTCACAGCAGAAGAAACCCATCCAAGTGCCTCACAAGGGCTATAGCAATGCTAGTGTTCCGTACATGAACCCGAATATGCCGCCGACAGCTCCCCGGCCCGCGCCACCAGGGAGCCCCGTCGTCGTTACTCGCACGCCGGACGAGTTACGAGATGATTTCAACAAGGTTTTCGAAGCCTTAGACCAAGCTGGAAACCTGCCGGAAATGGATGCGGACTCTCGGATCAAGACACCGCTTCTGAAACACCAGAAGCAAGGACTCTATTTTCTCACCATGAAAGAGAAGGAGAGGAACTACGATGATAATGATGTGCATGATACGCAGATGTGGCTCAAGAAAGGAAAGAACGGGCAGACATGGTTTCACAATATAATGACCGACGAGACGATCAAGAGGAGGCCACCAGATGTCCTTGGGGGTATATTGGCGGATATGATGGGGCTGGGAAAGGTTGGGCATCCCACCTACTAGAGCTAGGCAGTTCGTTCTTGAGCTAACGTGATGAAAGACTCTGCAGATACTGTCCCTCGTGGTGTCGACTCTGGAGCGCTCTGAAGAATTCGCGAAAGGCCCAAAGCCTCGTCAGCACAGTGTCAAGGACAAAAAAGAGCCATTGCCACCAGTCATGAATGCTAAGACGACCTTGCTGATCAGCCCGCTGAGCACGATCAGTAATTGGGAAGAGCAGATTCAGGCCCACGTACAAGATGGAGCCATAAAGTTCCATCTCTATCACGGCAACAAACGTGAATGCGACCCCAAGGTGATCGCCGTATATGATCTTGTTATCACCACCTACCAGGTGATCGCGAGCGAATGGTCAAAGCACCTGAAGAATGACAACTATGCCAGTCCCATACAGAGAATAAATTTCTTCCGTATAGTACTTGATGGTAAGCTTTCACCTCGCTTGTGTGATGCTTTGGGTGCTAACGATCCCGTCAGAGTGAGTGCAATCTGTACATACCGGAATTTTTGTCGGCCGAAACTGATAACCCTTGACAGGGCCCATATGATCAGAGAACAAAACACTCTTCAGTCAAAAGCGGTGATTGCACTGCACGCTCAGAGACGGTGGGCCGTAACTGGTGAGTGGCGTCCCGTAAGATTGGCTTTGGCTCCTTTCTGAGCGGATCTGAACAGGCACTCCGGTGCAAAACCGTCTCGATGATCTCGCGGCCCTGACGAAGTTTCTGCAACTCAAGCCGTTCGACGAGAAGCTCGCATTCAATAAGTATATCACCACACCCCTCAAGATTGGCGACGACAACGGTCTTCGCTGCCTCCGACTTCTCGTGGACAGCGTCACATTGAGACGACAGAAAGACAAGATCGACCTTCCGCCCAGGGAAGACCAGATAGTCTATCTCAAGTTTAGTCCTGGGGAACAGGAAATTTACGACGCAGCAGCGAAGCAATCGTCTAAACGTGTGGACATGGTCACAAAAAAGGGGCACATCGGAGGGAAGAACTACGTTCATATTCTACAGATGATCCTCCGACTTCGTCTCATCTGTGCCCACGGGCGAGAGTTGCTCGGAGATGAGGACGCTGCCGACCTTGCAGGTCTCACTTCCTCGGATGCTATCGACGTCGATGAACTTGACGAGGGTGCCACTAATCTCTCCGCGAAGCAAGCATACCAAATCTTTAGCTTGATGAAAGAGACTAACGAGGACAACTGCTCGATCTGCCAGAAGAAAGCCGTATACAAAGAGCCTGTCCTAGCCGCTGACGACAATATCAACGTCAAGGCGGAGGGCAAAGGCGGGGGCGAGGGAGCCGATAAAAAGGGGCAAACTAAATGCTGCGCTACAATAGGGTTTCTGACCCCATGCACCCATATGCTTTGTGGGGGTTGCATCCAGTCCTACATTGATAAGATTCCTGGCGATTTCGAGCCCGGTATGCGCGCCGTATGTCCGATCTGCGCCCTCTATGGAAGGATCAGTTTCTTCGAACTGAAGTCTGACGAGTTGAACGAGCACCTTGACGGTGCTAACGCCTCCAAAATAACGAAGAAGAAGGATTTCAAATACCGAGGACCGAGCACCAAAGTCCAGGCACTTATCCAGGCACTGCTCGAGAATCGTGGAGCGGGTACTCCTGAAGATCCGATCAAAAGCGTTGTTTTTTCGTGCTGGACATCCCACATGGACCTTCTCGAGCTCGCCTTTGAGAAAAACGGTATCAGCTATGTTCGGCTAGATGGTTCATTGAGCCGTGTGCAGAGAAGTGCCGCAATCACCCAATTCCGCGATGTCCCGACCGTGGAGGTCATAATGGTTTCGCTGATGGCGGGTGGCTTGGGGTAAGAAAATATCCATACATCCCGACACAAAGCGAGGAGGTTCTAACACGGTACATAGCTTAAACCTGACGGCGGCCAGCAGGGTTTACATGATGGAGCCGCAATGGAACCCAGCCGCTGAAGCACAAGCCATCGATCGAATCCACCGCCTTGGCCAGAAGAAGCCTGTGGTCTGCGTTCGCTACATCATGTCGAACAGCTTCGAGGAGAAGATTCTCGAGATCCAAGAGAAGAAAACCACTCTTGCGAACATGACAATGGAGCGGGGTATGTCAAAAGCGAAAATGATGCAGGATAGACTAGCGGTTTGTTCCCTTCGCTTTTAATCTGGAGGGATGCGGTGCTGATTCCCCGCGTAGCATCTAAGGAACCTTTTCCACACCAAGAAGTAGGGTCGTGGCATTTTACTACATATTTTCGCCTTCGGGCGATAAACAATTGCGCGGATATCTACCACTACGAGGCGTTGGGGTGTCGGGATGAAATAAATGGGCAGGCGCAGACCTGCCTATTTGATTGTTGGGTCTACAGTTACGGTTGGATGTGGATGCATCGAATGGATTCTGACATTGCAATGGTGCCTTACCCGGCGACAGGCGGGTAGGCGAACGTTTTTTTAATACCGAAGATCATAGTGGCAAGGCGACCTGATTTCGGTGGGAGGCTCCAGAGATGTGGATGCGGCATAGTAATGACTACCGGATTAAAGTGGAGTTGAATGTTTCCTATCATGATTCGTGCTATGTGCGCAGATGTATATACGAGACCGAGTCAGACCTGTTTGTATGGTAGCTGAAACCAAGGCCATCACGGCCTACATCGAGTGGCTTACCAGGAAAGTGCGCTCTCCTGTCGTCCACAAAACTGTGCGAGTGATCAACTTATATCATTCGCGTAATTAAGCCCCCACCTCCCAGCCCGGCCGACCACAGCCAAAGAGAGAGCGACGGTGACGACCGAACTCCGGTGGTGCGTACCTAGGAACGAAAGGCGGACGAGTGGGCGAAGCTGGCAGACAAGCCGGGCGGTCCTGGACTTCCCCTCCGCCACGGATGTGGACAGGCGAGCGGCAGCGAGCTCCGGAGCGAGAAGAGAGGGAAGAAGAGAGGATGGTGCCGAGGAGGCGGGGGGTGAGGCTGAGGAACGGCTGCATTTCTTCCCCACGCCCTCCTTCATGGCATCCGCAGAGGAGGGGTAGGGGGGGCGGTTTTTCCTTTGTCCTTTCTTTCTTTCCTTTGTCATTTCCTTGGTGCTCTCTATCGAGATTGGGACAGGCCAGGGCGGAGAACAGGGAGTCACAACGAGCCGAAAGGACAGTTTTTTTTTTGTTTATTCATTACTCGCATGCGACCTAGCTAGATCACGGCACAGTCCGTTTCGGCGGCACGTTGCAAGCTCCGCTCTCTTCCAGAGGTGGCACCCGCCTTCCCACATCCGTAGTCAAGTACCGCCCACACCTCTCATCCGGCAGGAAGCCGAAAGGACAGTGGAAAGTGTGTACATCGCCTTGTCTCGCACCAGCCGTATCGTGCGTTGGTTTTTGCCTTGGCAATAGCGAGAAGTGATATCAGCCGAGGAACGGGGTGATACCACGTGACGAGCGAAGTACGGGGTCAATACATCGCCATGATCTAGATGGGTGGCATGCGATTAATAAATAAACCCCCTCCAAAAAATCGATCACAGCCAACTACACAAAACCCAGCAGACTTCAGAGCCAATTGTAGATCTAGCCACTGCTTCCTCCTCCACGTTTTCCAGCAACTGCTGATTAATTGGGTACTTATAGTTCTTTCTCCTATAACTCAACACCAAACTACTCTGGGCGTGTTGGGTGGAAATTCTCTGGCAGTAATATTCAGCGGTATGTAATATACTATCCGAGATCGTACTGGATGCAATTGCCGGGGGCAGCTGTCCAGTTTGCCTATAGCATTCCAAATTACATCACTATCCAGCTCTCACACCACTATCGTCCCCGCCGCTCGGCGCCGGCTTTTCTCTTCTCTCCTTCCGTTCTTCCTGCAACATCTGATCCATGATCCGACGCTCCATCTGTCTGGCCGCCTTCTGGAGGTCTTCACGTTCGATAGCCAGTAGGTCCGCTGCCGCCTGGGTTAGTGTCCGCAGTTCGTGCGGTATCTCCGCATCGGATGTAGACCAGAGGTATCGCTCCCCCGGCCCCGGGACGGGATTGTCAGGGTCCGGGTTGTGGCATGGAGGGATCGGAGTGGTGGTGGAGTAGAGGGCTATCAACCGTTCCGATATTGAGGGTGAAGGTGAAGAAGAGGGCGTCATCGGGGTAGAGGCGGAGCGGGAGGTAGGAAAGAGGTTAAGGATGCCCTTTGGGACTGTAGACCGTTAGTTTAATACTGGAGTATGATCAATAGGCAGGTGAGGGTGTGAGGGTGTATATTTCATACCCCCTCTTCTCTCGTTCTCCCCCTCGGCTTCGTCGCACCACGTTTTCTCGTACCAATCCAGATACCAGTCCAGCTCCTCGTCTTGCATATCGAAGACATCGTGCTCCTTCACGTCAATCTCTAACCGTGCCCTGCCAGGCTCTCCGGAGACCAGCTGACCCCTTCTAGCAACGTTTCCCGCACGCAGAAACCGCTCCCAAGCGTCCCAGTCCACCCTGGTGGCAGCGGGCTCGGTAGCGGAGAGGGGCGCGCGGGAGATCGAGTCTAGGCCGTAGCAGAGTTTCGTAGCCACGATGACAAGAGATATGAGTTTTATCTCGGGACAGTGCCAGTTCAGAAATTTTGTTGGAAGGGATGGCCACTCAAGGGTGACGTAAAGACGATCAGTGAGGCGTTTTGTCGCTGCGTAAACCTCTACTTCTTGCCGTCAACACCCCGCCATAGAAGGAAGATAACGAAAGGGGACTGGTCCGTACATGGCAACCCAAGATCATTCAAAGCCCTCCCAAGTAGCACCTCCTTATTCACCGGCGGGAAAGTGATGCCGAACTTCTCGTGAAAGAGAGCAATCATGCGATGCACAGTCCGATGCAGTCTTCCTTTTCGCAGTTTCCCCATTGGCTCGAGAGCGGTATAATACTCCGCACTAAGCTTCTCCTTCATCACCTGTGGCACGTCCTTGATGGCCCTCAGAAACACCAGTCCCCCCTCCTCAACCCATCTGTGGAAATCTCCCGGGGTGACGGCATACCGCATCAGCAGCAGGCCAAGGTAGCACAACGCCAGCGACTCGATAAGTTTGGGCCGATCACTGGCCTTCGGGACGCGCCGCTGCCGCCGACGTCGAGAGGAGTGTGTCGTGCTCGCTATCGTATCGCTTTCGCTGGTGTACAGGTAATTCGAGCTGGAGTACACACGCTCCTCACCCGCGGACTGCAACGGCGTGGCACTACCCTCCGCCTGCGATGGACGCGTGCTCTCCGTCTGAGAGGCCACATTCTCTGGCAGCATGTCGGCGACTATCCTGAGTCTCAGCGCCCACAAGTCCCTCACAACCTCCTCGAGCCTCTTCGCATTCGGCACTCCCAGCTTCGCCACCAACCAGCGAACCTGCTTCTGCAGCAGTGCCTGAAGACAACTCAGATACAACTCGAACCCCTTCCGGCCGCGGAGGACCTTGAGCACTTTCTTCTTCTCATCCCCTTTCGCCCGTGCAGCCCGCGCTCCGACCTGACCGAACCCTTCGTCGTCCGCCGCAAGGTCGAGTTCGCCCTCGCGCATGTGCCCATTCTTGCAGAACCAACGGCCGTTCTCGGGGTAGAAGAGGGTTTGCTTGCAGTTGTCGATGCCGCAGCGTGTGAGACGTTTGTATTCCATCGTGGAGACGGCGGCGGCGGAGGAGGACGAGGTGGAGGTGGTGGTGGCGGTGACAGGAGAGCAGGCGTGTGAGCCAGAGTGGGGGAAGTGGTTGTTGGAAACTGGAAGACGCGAAGGACATGGATCAAGAAACACTCTACGCGTCGGTGAAGAATCTGTGGTACATAGCGCTGCTTACTTGTGCTTGTGACACCATCCCACCAGACGAACCCCTAAATATCTATGTATGTATCTAGATAGCATGTCCACATCCACAACTACCATTCACCGAATAGACCAATCGATGACAACAGGCAGCAATGGGCAGACAGAGGGCAGCAGATGAGCGGATAAAGAAGCAACACCCGAAAGAGGTAACTTAGTCATTGACCTATAGAAACCAGTAGATTTTCAAATACCCCCACCTCATATTCGGTTTCATAGAGAGGACGACTTGGGTTATCTTATATGAGCCCAAAAAAAAGACGAACAAGAGCGCGCGAATGACGGCGAAAAGGAAACAAATTTAAAGCAACCCCCCCCCTAATGCCGCAAATCAAAAAAAATTAAAAAAAACCCCCCCCCCCCCCCCCCCCCCCCCAGCCCAAGCTATTCCCATAAAACTCATATTCTCGTATCCCCCACCCAGCGCCATGCAACTAAGAACTTTTGTGTGTTTTAACAGTGATCTCATTCTCCCCTCATCAATTGTACCTGCACCCATAGAGAAATCCCGCCAACGCTGCTGCCCCATTGCTCAAGCGTTTAGTTAATGGGGATGAAAGGATGGTTGAGAAAAACACGAAAAGCCCCGTGCAAACTCAGCTAGACGAAAAGGAAAGAAGAATACCAAGATGTGGAAAAAATGAAAGCGAAAAACTCGGCCTGATTTTGATCCTTGACTCCAACGAAACAATTAGGCCTTGGGGGCCTCCTTGACGGAAATAGCCGCTTCTTCTCCCATAGCAGCGATGATGGTAACCACTATCGAGAAGGATGAGCGAATGTCAAAAAGAAGACCACGGAATGTGGAACTTACAGATGTCGGTACCGGCGTCCTCATAATCCCTGATCCTGTCACCGAGCTCTCCTTCGGGAACCTTGACGTCATTCTTCTCCGAACCGTCGGGCTTGATCAGTTGGAGAAAGTCGTCATCGATGTACGAGAACTGATACTCAGTACGGGTGACGTTGGGAACGTCCATGTTGTGGGTGGAAGGACACAGGTCTTCGAGCTTCTTTCCGGTGAAAATGTCGATGGCAACCAAGTGGACCTTGGCGTGTCCGTGCTTGCCGGTCTTCGAGGTGCTCATCTCGACGATCTTGCAGGGACGACCCTTGATGACGACGTGTCTGTGGAGGTAGAACTCCTCTCAGCATCCCTTAATCATCACAGGTGAAACGGCCAGCCCAGCCCAGCAAAAGCCGAAATATCCATTCCGGTAGAGAGACTGTCTGTACAAGTTGGACGGGGGGAACATACCCGTTCTTACGCAGAGCAGAACACTGCATGGGGTAAGTGGCGGACGCGCCGGCGGAAGCGGACTCGAAGGTGTGATTATGCTACACCGCATCGAACAAGCCGTCAGCGAAAAAAAATTCACCGAACATACCACAAATACTCAGCATCGTAGCTCTCCGCCCCACGCACTCAACCCCGCCTCGTCTGCGCTTCCTGCCCGTCCAAGACTGCGCAAGAGAGAAAACGAAAGCGACTTTCTTTGGGGTGCGGATGGAGGGCGAGGCCAACAGGAGACAGCGGACGGTGATTCTTCGGGGGCGGGGCGGGGTAGAAACGTATGTCTTACCTGATCATCATTGGCAGTAGTGTCGGCCATTTTGTCAGAGAGTACAGTCGTAAAAGTGAGGGAAAGATGAAGGGGTATAGAATGGGAATGGGCGTAGTCGGTTCCGTCGGGGGTGTCGTAGCGCTGGGGGTGATGGGGTCGGAGGAGGAGGAAGGAAGAGCAATAAGAAAGCGGAGGGGGGTCTAGGACTCTTGATGGAGGGGTGAATAGTTAGCGGCGAGTAAGAGAGTGGACACCAGCACGAGTGAGAAATCGTCTAGCGCGGTTCTGGTTACCCCACTTGCCCACTCCACTCGCAGCCACTCAGAGTAAGCATTATTTGTTTTCTTTTTCCTTTTTTCTTTTTTCTCTCACTTTTTTTTCCTTCTCCTTCCATCAAAGAAGCTAGACTCAAAGCTTGTGTGGCCAAGCCTCATTCGCAAGCCCCAACCGCACACGGGCAATAATAAAGCTTTCAAGCCAGTCATCGATTGGCTGGACTGAGGGCAGAGCCCTAATGGTTTGCCCAGCCGAGTTTACCCCACTATGTAGAAAACCACGAAGTGATCGCGCACGCGAAAGGAAAAAAAAAAAAATCGCTAAAGAGAAAAACCGAAGGAGGCTGCGTTTCCCGCCACTCATGGAGCATGCAGCGGTTACCGACTCACATCCGTTCCCTCCGCCTCTCCCCACCGGCGCAGTCATGCCGCTTCTCGACGACCCAATCAAATAATGCCTCCAAGAGCAAGGCCAGCAAACTCCCGTCGTCAAACCTGCACAACGACCTCGCCTCGTTCCGTCGATATGCCACAGATGTCAACCTTCCAACGGACACCACGGTGTATGTTGGGACCACGTATGAGTGAGTCCTTCCCAGCGCTTACGTTTCTCCCCGGCCACAGACTCACTCATAGTCTCCTTCCCTCCGTAGATACACCGTCCTCCACGTTCTCGCCAGTCTCGGGATGTCGCTCTCACGCGTCGGCGGCCGTGATGACCGCGGGGTGGACTTGACTGGCACCTGGTTGCCACCGCCCGCCCAGCCCCCACGATTCGCCTTCCCAGTCTACGTCCAATGCAAAACCGAGCGCGCACGGGCTGGGCCAAAGTTCCTGCGCGAGTTGGAGGGGACTTTAGGGATCACCGCGTCGCGGGTCTTGGGGATTCTCGCTACGCGTGGCTTGTGTACGCCGGGGATGACAAAGCACATGCAACAGTCGCGGTTGCCGTTGGCGTATTGCTGCATTGAGCCGAAGGAGGACAGCGGCTATATCAAGCAGTTGATTTGGAATTGCGTCGCCGCGGAGATGATTGGGCAGAGGGTCGGAGCTACGACGAAGTTTGTGCCTACTGGAAAAGTCGGGGAGGATGGAAAGGAGGAGATACAGGGGGAAGCCGTGTTGACGCTCGACGGGCACTGCTTCGAGGAGCCGGTAAGCGCGAATGAGGGTGTTCACAGAATATCAACATGAAGCACCCATCAGCCGCTGCTGCACATATGTTTCGCCTTCACAATGACATAGAGATTGACACTACGTTCGAAGAGTACATTGGCAAATATGTAAATTCTCCCTCAAAGATCCGTGTTATCTTCCTTGCCCGGTTGCCCTTCGCTCGAGCTGCTCTAGAATGATACCGATGATCAACCCCCTGTCCTGTTGAAGAGACGCAAATGTGTGGATGGCGAAAATGGCAGAAAGGGACCAAACTAAAGGAACAGAGAAGGATAAAGAGAGGCGGAAAAGGAGGTGAAGAAAAGATGATGAAAGAGAAAGGAAGGAAGCAAAGAAAGGTTATTTACATGAAGCATTAATACCAAAATATAGTGTACAAGCAGGCATCCGATCGATATATAACCATATCCACTGTCCAGACGGACGGAAAAAGGGAGGGAAAGAGCTGGAAAGAAGAATGGCAACAAGAAGGGGAAAGAAACAGAGGGAATACAAAAAAAAACGCCATCCAAAACAGCTCAATGCTGTGCTGCGGAATGAACATCTAAACGTGTCAAGAAAATACTCCATAGCCTGCTCGAGCCTGTACAATAACCCTGCGTCCTTCTCCGTGGTCGATTGCTTCCCAATGTTTTTGCACGTCCCCGGCATGCTTGCTATTATTGGTGTCGCTTCTTCTCGCCATCTTCTGGATCCTCCAGGAATATCTCCATCAATCCCGCCAGCGTAGGTCGTGTCTTGCTGAAGTGAATCGCCACAAACCAGGCTGCCAAGATATTTACAAGGTGATGCAACCGGTAGGCGTACGTCAGTCCGTACAGTGCAGAATATGCCCCAAGGCCCAAGAACAAGAAATCTGCTACGTATCTCATCCTTCAAGGTTCGAATAGGCGTCAGTTGCGGGGTCTCTCAATGGCCAAAAAAAGGAGGGGTTCTTACTTGGTTGTGACACGAGGTATCATGTTCCCCGTTGTGAGAGTCTCCACCAGAAGGATGAATGGCATGATGGAGAGCAGGTTGTGATGAGATGTGAATGGTGTGAGCCAGTGTACAGCCAAGTTGTGACTCCAGACAGCTAGCACGGGCAAGTTAATGGGCAAAATCCACAACATGATGACAAATATCGAGTACGAATAGTGGTAAAAATCCCATGCAGGCCCGGAATTCTAGATAGCTGTTAGCAGCCGGCCCATCGCGTTCGGTAGGAGGAATAAGCTTACGTTTTCTCTGGCGTGCTTCAAGGCGCGGATGCATGTAAAGAGCTGCACGATGCAAGCAACCATGTACGCAAACTGATATGGGACGATCGTCGCAACAAACAGAAGCAAGAATGAAGTGACAACGATCCTTCTCCGAGGGCTGCTCGTCGAGAAGGGCCCATTGTTCGCGCGCCGTCGTTCGTGGCTTTCCCATCTGGGCCGCCTGTCTATAAGGGAATACAACGCTGCGGATGCATGCACGAGAATTATCGACAAATGATTGACCAAAACCGTCACACCAACAGCAATCAGACCGAACAAAGGTGCCAGGAACCAAAAGAATGGATCCTGCAGGCCAATGAGCATGTCATTCTTGGGAAACCGCATTGATGCGGTCGTTGAAGGATGGCTTTCGGATCGTTTGTCGAGGGGAGAAGGAACACCATGCGTTGATTCCGACTTTGCGAAGGAGAGCGAAACAGCCATGAGAGAGAGAGACAAGAGGACCAGCGGCAAAGATTGCGACACGAAAAGATCCATTCCTTCTCCGAAGCTGATGAACCGACCTGCCATCAAGGGATCATGTTAGTCTTCGTCGGTATTCCATACGCTCGAACACCGGATGGGTATTACCGTTGTTGTCGTACTGCTGGAATTGTTTGCGGAACACCAAAGCCACGATAAGCAACGGGAACGCCGCAAACGCTGTTCTATACCGCATACCAAGCCTTCCTAGGCTGCCCAGAAAATCCACCTTCACGGATACATCAATCGGCATGTTGCACGTTGGGTCGGACCAAATCTGAAGCGACAGTCCGCGCTTGCTGTTTGGACGTAGCGCCGGAGGCAGGAAGGGAGCCGTTCCGTGGAGATTAATATCTGCTGTTTGCACGTTGACGAAGAACTTGGACTCGTAAGGGTCCGCAAGGTATTGACGGACAAGCGGAGTAAAGAGCTGGCCATTGTTGCAGATTTGTGGGCCAACGGTAAGCTTGTACGCGAAGAGGCTGCTATGTATCACGGGGATATTGATATCGGTAACCAAAGCACGATCGGCCGGAAGAGTGGTGTGTACACCATCCGTGAGGAGTCTGGCCAGACTGATGTTTGATTGCACGCGGGAGTCTCTCGTGCTGACAAACTCAGCTATAACCCAGCCGTCCGTCTTCCGACTGGCCTTGTCAATAACAGCAACGAACTCGAACCGGTCGACCTCCTGCTCGGCGAATTCTGCCAGTTCTTCCAGCTTGTACTCGAGATACGAGAATGGCGTCCTATCGTCGAATGAATGTTTTGAGTCCTTCGTTGACGCAGGGAGCCGAATTACATCACCCGCGGCACCCCTGCAGGCCAGACGGGTCGACCCTGGGGTGTCTCCCGACAAATCCATGTTCATTGAAAACAAGGCTGCGCCGTGTCCCGACTTCGGCGGCCAGACGCTGCAGAACAAAACCTCCACCTTTCCGTTCCTCCCTTGCTCGAGTGTCTGGTCAGTCATCAGGTTGAATTTAATGTTTCCCGGCTCTCCGACTGGGGGAACAGGCATCAGGTAAGCTCGCGGCTTCTGTGATTCTCCCAGATTTCGCAACACGAGGCGCTGACCCAATGAGGTGATGTTCTGCGAGTTGTCTTCAAGGGTCAACAAGGTAGTTGGCACTGCTCGGGGAAGCAGCTTCTCGGTGCCTTCCTCTAGACTCGTCAGTAGCCACTTCTTGAGTAGCCGCATTCGATCTGCACGGGGCTTCGTCTGCTCGGCTCTTCGAACATCGACTATATCGAGCATGGCGCGGGCAACCACTTTCATCAGCTGGTCGCACCAAAGAATAGCCAGGTGGTCTACTCCAAGCCACACATCCGGAATCGAGGAAGTGTACACCGTGAATCCGTGCGTGTCAGGGACCAACGACGAGATGCTAGCATAGTCCGAAGGTACCACCCCATCCAAGCCTCCACCCGCAATCGAGACCAAGGTGGTGTGCCACAGCGGGTTATTGTTGGCCCACTTCTCAGAGAAGGAACGGCTCCAGAAATTATTGATGTCGTCGTAGGTCTTGACGATCTGCCTGTCGAATGAAACCGGTGGCCGCGCATGCGGAGCCGACATGGTGATTATTGTATTTATAGACTTGATGCGGTAGTTGGGCATTATCAACATTGTGCGCGCCACAATCCCCCCCATCGAATGCCCAAAGATTATAACTGAACTTGGGTCGGGCAGGTCCGAGTCCATAGTCGACTTGCGAGAGTCGTGGTAGAGCGAAAGGATGTAAGCGACCGCCTCGTTCAGATATTCCGCTTGGTCAAGGACAGTCTGGCCGTGGAATGCCGTAATATCCTCGTTGAAATCGACGGTGAAGAAATCTAAGTTCCGAGATCCAGCCTTGGCTAACGTTTCGTCTTTAGAGAGGACGTGTTTGTAGTGGCGAGCTGCTTCCGCGGCGATGGGCCGTACCTGTCGATAGCTGCCGGCGTTCCCGGGAATGAACAAAACGGGGACTCCTTTAGGCTGCTTCGGGTCAGCCTTTTCTTCGGAGCCGCGGAGAGATGAGTGGGAGTATGAAGTCGCCGGGATTGCGCCCAGCGCATCCATCTCTCTTCGCACGAGGATCGGGTTTCCCGAGATCACATCGGTCATCTGTTGGCGAGGGGCGAGAACGAATAACGTACCGGATAGTCCTCATCCACGCCGTGTTCCCGGTAGAGATATAGACTGTACTTGCTCGCAAAACGCGTGTGCTCGGTGTCGAAGTCCTTGGCTTTTAGGTAGACCGGCGACATCCGTGACATACGGCATCCCTTCGCATCGCACTGCCGCTCCCGATACGACTGAACAATCGACCACAGCACAACCGCTGATAGCAGCGTTACAGCCAGAGTGCCCAGCGAGCAAGCCCAATTAGACCGTAATCGCAATCGTCTGTAATTCCTCGTGTCCTCCATCTGTTCTTTACTCAGCGGCGACCCCTGCGATCGCGCTTTTGTTGTAGTTGTCGTCGGGTCCGAGCCCAGTACCACTGATAAATCTGTAGGCTCCTCCTCCTCCACCACCACCGCCTCCTCCTCCTCCTCCTCCTCCTCCTTCTCTGCTGTCGGCGTCGGGCTCCACGCCCCGTTGTCTGAAGAAGGCGGAGCGGGAGAACCCTTTTTCTTCTTCACGGCCTCATCCGTCGCCGCCTTTGTCTTCAGCTTTGTCGGTATCGCTGTTGTTGGCGTATTATGAAATTGCTGAGCAGTATCGAAGCGACATTCGTCCGTAGGACCGACGGGTGCTTGTTGCTGCTGCTGTTGTCGCTGCTCCGAACCGTCGCTGACTTCCTGTGTAGTCGAGGAATCGCGGGATGAGCGTCGACTCCGCATCTAAAACGGAGGTGTATGATTTCGAAAGCCAAGTCGGAATTGCGAATCGGGCGTTCTGGGTGCGGGGGACTTGCGAGAAGGTTGAGAAGGCGGCTACAGCAACAAGCGGGCGGAGACAAGCTGACGACAAGACGACGGGGGAGCGGCTCGCACAGGGTGGTTGGGCGGGTTGGGTTTTTGGTAGTGGTATCTATGTATGGGTAAGGGTAATGGGGAGTTGCCGAGCGAGCGAACCAAACGAGGGGGTCGGGATGTAGACTATAGACCGCCTTCGGCGACACACTACTGCGTTCGTTTGGTCCAGTCAAGGCTTGTTCAAAGAGATGATGCGGTCGTGTTCTTTGATTTCCGCAACAGGAGAGGGCCTTTATCTAACAGAGGGGGCTTGTATTTACAGTACTTCACGCAAAGTCAGAACTTGCTCCTTTTTCTATCTATGCCAAAATTCAGCGGTATCTACCGCCACCGATTAAATAGCGGAGAGTGAGTGTCAAGTTCAATGAATGCATTAATCCCTTACTGGCAAGTATCACTGAGACCTGCAATTGCGACGGTATGTAATCTCTGCATGATCTGTATCTACGAGAATACTAACGCTTTTCATGGCAGGTAGTAGTTATCGTCAATACACAACTGATAAGGTCTTTTATGACTGAAGTCATAACAAAGGTTGTCTAAGTAAAGATCTTGAGGGATATATGTTGGGAATTGGATCTGTCTACATGGTCAGATTATCCTGTTCGCTCTCCGTCTTCAGTCTGAGAGTAGGAAGCCCAGCCGGGATACCATTTGTTTCGATCACTCTCCCCCACATCCATTCATCTCACCCATCTTGTCTACGACCTTACATGGTACCCCAACTCCCCTCACAGCGAGATCTTACCAGGGAAAAAATTTCTAGATCTGATTGCCGGTGCAAGTCCCGAGGAAGCCAAAGGTATTTCGGAGCGTCGATCAGCCGCTTGGATAGTCTGATGATGGTCCGAAGGGATGACTACGGCGAACCCCTCCCCCCCAACGGAGAAGCGCATTCCTCGATAATCTCACAGGAAAAATTCCATGAGAAGAATGCTCGGGCCAGAGCGGAACGGAAAAAAAAAAGAGCCAGAACTGTGGCAGGGAGCACTATGCCAGTTAAGGTACATCTTGGGAGGCTATAGTTATCCCACCAAACAGCACTTGAACGGTTGCAATCAACTCGTGGGCCGAAGAGGATAAGTACCACTCTATCCAGAAAAAGACCTTTCTAGGGTGCGAAGATATCTTATCTAAGGTTGCAGGACTCCGCTCTCATCATCGCATAACTACCGTCATGTTGTGCCCAGGTACTAGCATCGTCGACGATCCTCGAGCAACCGTCGATGATGACATACTTTCACCTTCACATGGCGATAATTGTGGCAGGCAACAGGTAGCTGTGGGTCTCGTCAGGAAAACTCAATCAAAATCGCACCGCGTTGAAACCCTTGCAACTTCTGCGGCCAGTTGGCCGTGCAGTTCGACGGTTGAACAGCTCACATACAAGTACACCACGGTGGTCCAAACATGCCTGCAATACGTACACTTACTCGGGTACATTCTGGAGCTTCAAACTATCAGCTTACCATTCTCCGCCAGAAAACACGTCTCGCGGCTTCAAGCGGAAGTGCCACGGACCGTTCGGTTCACGCGTCCACTTTCCAGTGGTACGTAAGTGAATATGCAGTGTACTCTCGCGGAGTAGCACTCGGAGAACGTGGGAAGCATAGCCACCCCATATACTTACCTACCCAAAAGCACACCGCCGTTTCCTCCCCAATGTCGGACATCAATCCCTTCCTCCGGCCCGTTTCTCTTCTACCCACGAGATTCAAACATGGTGTATCACTCGTCGTGCTACACAGCATAATATGTAAACGCCCAGTCCTCCAGACCCCCTGGTCGCATGCGAATAATGAATAAGTCTTCCAGACCCCCTGTTCAGCACTAACTAACGCAACTTCGGAAGCGAAGCCGTCTTAATTCCTGCCCCCCCTGCAGGAGACCACTGACCGCACACGTGCACCCGGAAGAATATTCAGGACCACTTCTGCACCCCTTCACCGGAAGCCAGGCAAGCAGAAATTTACAGCGCAGCCATAGCTGCCCGATGAGGAAACATTCTGCATTTCGCGGGCGGTATGTAGGGCTTGGCGTCTCCGGGGTAGAAACATACTGTCATACATACTGAATGGAGCGGTTTGGTTGGTTACTACTGCCGACGTCGGGGCCAGTCACAGTTACAATTTGGTGGGGTGTCCATAGGAACGCACTCGAGCATATTGCATAGTGTACATTTGCGGGGCTTCATGGGGAATCGATACGGAGGAACCTGACGCGAGAGGAGTAGAATGGATGGGTCGCAGCGACCGGTATGGGAGGCGGTTGATGCCTCTCCCCAGGTCCTTGGCCAACATCAGACGCGAGATTGCAGAGAAGAAGTGGGAGGAGGCGAGGAACTGGTCAGAAAAGAGGATCAAGAAGAAGAAGTACAAGCTCCCGGAGAAGATGCGGCAAAACGCGGCAGTGGCGCGGAGTCCGAAGCGGTTGGCAGAGCGATTCCACCAACTCAAGATAGGGCACTGCCGCCCGGGCAATACCTGAAATGGACGAGGAATGCGGACACGGAGGCATGTGGGTGGTGTCAATACAAGATACAGACACGGAACCACCTGGTCAAAGAATGCCGGCAATGGAAACGACAACAGAAGAGGTTGTGGGCGGAGGTGAGGAGAGAGACGGGGAGGGGGAAGAACCGCTTCCGAATCCGAGACCTCCTGGCGGATGAGCGATGCACTCGGCAGGTCCTAGACTTCTTTCACACCACCGGAGTGGGAAGCAGGGTGGGGCCCAAAGCGGCACCGACGAAACAAGGGGACGAAGAGGCAGAGGAGCGAAGAAGTAGTGGTGAGGCGCGGGACGAGGGATAGAAAGTCACGGGGGCGGGGAATGGAGGGGAGGAGCGAAGGGGATTTCCTTGGGTCGAATCACACATCCTCTTTTCTTGGACCGACTCACTCTTTCTTTACTTCACATCATTATGGGGCAGGCCAGGCGGGGGCAGGGGGAGTTGCCACAGGCCGTCGGCGGACTGGAAGAGGTCGCGGCGGACGGTGAACAGGAAAGGACTGTATATAATATCGTCATGATCCAATAGGGTCGCACACGATCAATGGATCATCATCGCCATCATGGGGAATCGATACTGAGTGACGCATTCACATTCCAAATCCCTTTGGTCCGCAGTTTAAGGTCTTATGTCTGCACATTACCTTGGAAACATTATACCGCATGGGGTATCTAGGATAGGCCTTTCCCTATCTACACCAGCAGCACGTACTGCGTACTGCGCCTCCATCCTCCACCAGGCCGTCTATGTAGATATTCCCCCCCGAACAAACATAGGCGCGCCAGAAGTTGAAATGATGGTTGCCCTGGCACACCTGAACGCGCGCACTCTGCAGTATTATACGAGGTGGGAATGTCCAGAAGTTCTGGGATGGCCAACTTATGTAACCCAACCAGCCAGTACCCCGCACCCATATGCCACGCAGTGCTCCCCACAGACGCATGCCACGGGTCGATAGTGCCTCGACTCACCTCTGAGATCTGAGGCGAGATGTGTGTCTGCGTTTCTTCACCAAGCTATGGGTTGATGGGTATCATGAGAACTGGGCTTTTCTGCTGGCCTCACTACGGCAGAGAAACATCCGAACCGTATGTAAATACACCATTCTGTTCTCGGTCGGGGAGCCCACAGGCGCGGGCCATCCTAAGCCCAAAGGCCTCTACACTTTCCGGCATGACTTGGTACGGATAAGGCACGATATCATATGAAGGATATTGTGGAGTGATTTTTGGTGACCATGAATTCCCTGCACTCCACATCCCCATGGCACGTTGGGCTTGATATCCAGCCGCCGATGCACATGCTCAGGGGACCTACATAGAAACCTAGAGAGACCTTGAAAAAAAAAATCTATTGATTGACTTTCACTGTGAAGTGCCCGCGAACGAAATCTGGAGACGTCTGCCTACTTAAGCCCTTTTGCGAGGCTGCTTCGGGTCTCGCAGCTATGGTAACTCGAGACAAGCGGGTTGTGGTCGCATTACTCCTGATATATCTACGTAAGGGCCTGTTCTTTTTCGAGCGTATATTCCAGCGCCCAGACCTCTCAGCTGGATCGTCGGCACCGCGTATTTCATAGAAATTCAGGGGTACTACTGATAGAGACCCCAAAAACTGGAAACCTCGGTGCTGAGCCGATCGCTCGTCGTGCATGCTTTGTATATGGATGTCAGGTTTGTGTGGTAGAAAAAAATATATACGCTGAAAAGAGCAAGCCATAAGTAAAGAACACCCTGGGTCACAGGTATCCTGCCGTTCGTGGTTCAATGGCTTGCACACCCACGTCAGATGGCGAAGGCATCAAGCACCACAGCCGGAAAAAAAAAGAAAATAATCCTAAGGTTCGGAATGAAAGCCCTCCCTCGGACCCAATACATATGCTCCGTTTCGGGGGGTCTGAGGCACGGACCCAACGGGGTGCTTGTCCAGGTTTCCGGCCGAAAACCGAATCCCCACCCAGCGTTCCCTGTGCCATCACCACTTCTCACTCGCGAACATTCCTTGATGACCTGATCTCCCTCTGTTCCCCAGCCGTCTTTCGCCGCAATACAGTTCATAGAAACTCTCAGTATTTCCGTCTTGCGATTCCGAATCCTACCGCTCAGGTGGAGAGATGCGACCGAAATAGGTTCCATCAATTGCAAAGGTACTTAGGCGTTTAAGAGTACGAGTCAATTACAAGAGTCACCTATCAACTATAATCCTTATCTTCCTAAGGTTCCACCAGCATGTCGTCCATGTGAATGCGGTCACCGTGAGAAACCGAAAGCCTCCTATGGCCGTCACAGGGAAGAATCACACAACTGAAGCACAATGAACGAAACAAAGCAGAACCCCATCGACCCTACACACATCAGCGTGTACATGACAAAGAAGCAAAGGAAAGATGCGAAAAGTCAGAAATCTTGAAAACCCTCTCGCCCGAAATCAGCACAAAGACAGCGACAAATGAAAAAATTGAGCACATACATTGAATGATGGGAAGGAAACACGTAAAATCCCGAACTGAAAACATGGGGAAAAGAAGCAACCCGTAAAATTCCGTAAGATAAAACTTGGGATTGAAACACAGAGTAAAGAAACAACCATGGGGAATTGATCGGAGTAGATAGACATGCCGACGCGTAATCCGTACGGCGATGGAGAAATCAAAAGAAAGGAAAATTCAATGGGTCGGCGATTGTAAGGTCCGAACCACTGGCCTCACCCGTAGTGTTGGTAACTACAATCACTTGGAGGTGCGAGAGTCGAATGGCACGCCATATTTCTCCTGGTATTCCTGGGCCGCATCTAGGAAACGCTGCTGTCTTGTTTGAAGCTCGAATTCCCGCTCTTCGATGTCTAGGACCATCCTACGGAGCGCGAAGCAGTCTTTCGACCGCTCGGCCGCGCGGTGACTAGTGGTGACAGCCTGGGTCGAGGTCTTGACGCTTTTTGGAGCGATTTTGCGACGGCTAGTGGGTGCTGCTGTCTTCCTGGTACAACCCGCCGATCTGGTGGGGGCGGCGTACTCTGAGGTATCGCTGTCGGAATCTTTGACAGTGTTGACTTCACGAGCCTTCTTACGGACCGGAGCCGATTTGGACGTCTTGCGACTATACAGATCCTCGAATGTGTCGGAAGGCTCAATATTGGAAGAATTCTCAGCGACCTTCCGCTTGAGTTTCTTGAATCCATCACCCGGGGTAGGCTGTTCGTCTGGGAAACCAGATGCAGCTCCTTCGACTTTGGTCTCCCGAAGGACAAGCCAATAGGACAGATCCTCACGCTCCTTCGGGGCCCCTTTGAAACGGTTCCAGACGTTGGCTTGCTGCTGGATCTGCTTCCTCGCAATCTTGAGAGTTTCTTTGTGCGATCTCTTCACATCTTGGGACTTCTTGATGGCTCTAAGGCCAACTGAATTAATATCGTTGCGGTACTGACGACGGAACTCCTTCCATACGATATCATGCTTCCTGCCCACCAACTTCAACTGGGTGCGGAGATGCGAGAACTCCCAGCGAGTCCAGAGCATCGACATCAAGTCGAGACGTTGGTCGTCGCCGCCATCGCCATTGAATTCGCCGCCGTTGTCACCGTCGTTGTCGTCGCGGTCGAAGTCCGTGTTGAGGTCCCGCGAGGAAGCGGCAGGCAAATTCTGAGTGGTTGGAGGTGGACAGCCCATAATCTGATGGTAACGAGACCGTATCTCGTTATTTAAGTCTACGAAGAAGTTGCACGCCTCGTTCAGGGGGACGAAATTGAGATTCGCTGCTTTGCTATTGGGGGTAACTTTTATATCGGATCAGTTGGTATTCAGGTTAAGGAGGGATGGAGGAAGAAGGGAGGAGAGTGGTAGGGAGAGGGTCGTTTTATACCCTGGGTTGCCGCATTTCCGTTTGCTTTGATGTACTCTACGGCTAGTAACCAGAGCATGTCGTTCACCACGATGTCATATTCATCGTCAAACGCTATATGCAATTCCTTCCTGATATTCTGGTCGCCTTTTAGATACACGCTCGCGTGCTGCAATACGTCGAATTCACGTGTGGCAATCTGATCGATACGATTCTGCTCCTCTAGTAGGCGTTTGCTGAGATCCTCCTGGCTTACCTCCCAAGACCTTGGCTTTCGTACTTTCACCGCCTTCGCCAACTCTTCATCTTCGTCATCCTCCTCTCCTTCGTCAGATGTTCTCCGACTGTATTTCTCTGGGTCGAATCCGAAGTCCTCCGGGGACACCGACCTCGTCTTTGGTTTGTCTTTCAAGTCGGCCCGAGGCAGGTCCAGAGGGTTCTCGTCCTGTTCATTGTATGGTAGGTGGCACTGACCAGAAGGAGCGTCCTCGGAGACAGGATTCTCTCCAGGAAGATGCTCGGAGACAGGGTCATCTTCAACAGGAAGACCCTCGGAGACAGGATTGCCTTCGGAGTCGGAGACGGCGTCCTCCTCGGGAGGTTGAAGTGTCCCTGCATCGTTGCCTTCGGTCTTGTCAGACATGTCGTAGAGGGAATGCGTCATGTTTGATGTAGCGCACAAACTTGTAGATGAAAATAGATAAGGAATTAGGAGGTTTTAATGGGAAAACGTTTTTATGCAGGGGGTTCGGGAGTGGTGATGGCGGTAGTTGTAGTAGTTATGATTGAGATTATAGTGATTGATTGTGGTGTTGTGGAGGATGGAAAAAGTGATCGGACGGATGAGTGGTCTGGAGGTCACTCGGTTAGAAGTCTCGGCTTTCGATAGTTTATATGTAGGATAGAAAACGGTAGTCAATTTTCCAAGCAAACATCGAAAGCAAGCACGAAACAACATACAGAGAATCGTTTGCTTGAAGTTAGAAGTAATGACCCCTCTTGAAACAATGAATATACAGCTTTCCGGTCATATGTTTAGCCGTGGAACATTTCTTCAATAATGTACGGAAGTGAGATCATCGTATCACAGAACGTACTATGGAGAATACTTTACAATTGGCATGGCTTTCTGGACGCCTTTCGCAGTGAAAGCGCCCGGTTGAGTGGTTGCTAGGTACGAATACATGTAGATATATTATGTATGAAACTGAGAGAACTTGCCGTCAATTCTACTACTTCTACTACCTCTTCAACAAGACAAGGACACATGCACTCATGTGTTGGCTAGGAAATAACTAGAGTCCAACCTATTACTAGAAAGAACCCCTATCGAGAACTGCCAGCATTTCCTCCTCACTCACAAACTTCACCCTTTCCTTGCCCACCCTTGCCCCTCGCGATTTCTCCACAGCATCGATCTTTTGCCACTCCTCCCAGCTAACCGGCCTCACCCCCCTTGATCTCGCCTCTGCACTGACCGCGGCCCATCCCAGTTTTTCCTCGTCGCCCGAAGTCATGAACTGGCGCTCTCCCGTAATCCAGTCGTTTACCATTGCATCTGCAGTCTCAAACGCATCATACATGGTGCTGGCGATCTCACCCGTCGGTCCCCTTTTAACCCAGCCACTGGTATACACTCCAGGTACAATCTCTCCGGGATCTTCGGGATCGGAACCGGGTTTTACAACCCTCCCGTCTTCGTTCGGTACAAGTCCGCGCTTGGTATTGAACGGAATCCCCGCTTCCTCGAAGCCCGGGATCGGCTCGGAGAGATATCCAATGCTGCGGAACGCAATATCCGTACGTATTTCTTCGTATTCTCCAGTAGGGTGCACCCGCGATGTGGGAGAGAAAGTAGGCTCCTCTAGGCGGGTCTCCTCCAGACGGACCGCGCCCAATCTTGCAGAATCATTGATCGAAGGTAGAAACGCGGAAGGTGATCGAAGGAAGTTTAGTTCCCAATGTTTTTGTGCCTCCAAAAATGGTGTCTTTGATCCTTTCTCAAGGATCTGTAGGATACGCTTCTGCTGCCGAGAAAGCTTCCCAGTATCTTGCGGAATCAGTGAGGGATTCACTCCTGGGAATCCGATCCCAGGAATTGAAAGCATCTCCCGAAGTTCTTTCGCCGTGAACGCCGCTTGTAGTGGTCCCCGCCGCCCTACCACGCTCACACGTTTGACCCGGCTGCGTGACAGCGCCTCCACCGCTTGTTCCGTGATATCCGTCTTGCGAAGCACGTCGACGGAAGTGAGGAGAATACGTGCCACATCCAGTGCAACATTGCCTTGACCGATGACCACCGCCTCCTCTGCCGAACTGAGGAACAGTTTCGATTGAAAGTTTGCATATTCTGGCAGCCCATTGTACCAACCCACGAAAGCGCGGGCGGAGAAGATGCCCCTCAGTTTGTCTTCGCCCGGAATACCGAGTTTGCGATCCTTCGAAGCGCCGTAGGACAGAAGCAGTGCGTCATAATGTGGTGTTATCGCCGAGAGCGGGAGGGATCGGTGGGGCGGGTGCGGCCACGATGTGCCGATTGGTGTGTTTCCGATGTATGTGAATCGCGGAGAGGACGCCACCTTGTCGAATTTGTCTTGACAGTTCTATTGCAACTTGATCTCAGTCAGGGCGGAGTTGACATGGACAGGTCGCAAGCGTATACCTTAACTTCGGGATGATCTGGGGCTACACCAAAGCGTACAAGGCCGTATGGCACCGGGAGTGATTCGTACATGTCGACATGCGCATTGGTGAGGTTGCTGAGGACGCGGTATGACGTGTAGAAGCCGGCAGGGCCGGCGCCAATTACGGCCAGGCGAAAAGGTCGGTCTGTTCGCCTGGATTGCTCTGCCAGGGTGGAATAGCACCTTGGCCGTAAAAATTGACGTATGATTTGAGAAGGCCGTAGGAGGATCATGGTGGGCGTTCTAGATTTCGTTACTATCTAGACTGTGACACAGAAGTGAGGTGCATTTTAAGCCAGTAACTAGGAGCCGCAAACGTCATCCCGGGTCTACATATCATCCACAACTCCCGCCAACAACCTTGACGCTTGTGCAGATTTTCAACGCCTCCCATGCATCCTAGAAGTCCTTATGTCGCCTATATCGATTTCAGAAAATTAAGCCATGAGTTCGTCGGACTCGCGCCGTAGTAAGTTGTGCTTCCATTCCGTTCGATACGACAGTTGAGCCGAACGCGTCTCAATAGTGTAGACGCGAACTCCATTATCGACTTCAAGAATCCAGCGGCTGTGAGGTTTTTTTCTCCTACTCTCCTGCAAGGCTCGTTGGTTGATCCCAATGGCTGAAGTTGATAGGGAACTTGCAAAATGCCTTCTTGCACGCGACTTTGGTCTTACGGTGGAACTCCCGGAGGACCGCCTGTGTCCCATGGTTCCAAATCGGTACGATATCGCGCAAACCGCTACCGTATTCAGGGCATGCCTGTGCTGATAACACTATGAAGCTTAGACTACATCCTATGGATTCAAGACTTAATCGACTCCACAAGCTGTGACCTGACCAGCGAGTCTAACGCGTCCTCTCCCATAACCGGCCTTGATGTGTAACCCCCCCCTTCCGACGATCCCAGTAACTATGAACTAAGTCTACCGAACAGTGGTACAGGTGCGAGTTGTATCTACCCTCTTCTGGGCTGCGCATTACGGCCATCCTGGCGTTTCATAGCCACTGATATTGACCACGACTCCCTCCGGAGCGCGAGCTCTAACATTGCCATGAATTCGATTCTCGGTGGCCGTATCCAGCTCCACGAGTCCGCCGTTGAAGGGCCGTTATTCCCTCTTGACGCGCTGGGGGTAGAAAGCATCGACTTCACTATGTGTAATCCCCCATTCTACAACTCCACCGCCGCGCTCGCCGAATCCGCTGCGAAGAAGGCCCTTCCGCCATTCTCGGCATGCACTGGGACACCTACGGAAATGGTCTATACCCCCACGGGTGAAGTAGGCTTTGCCAAGCGTATGCTGCATGAATCTATCGTACTGGGCGCACGCATCCGCTGGTACACCACGCTTTTCGGCAAGCTTTCCAGCGTCTCCACGTTCGTTTCGGAGCTCCGCACCACCCCACAGCTTGGCGAATCCGGAAATTGGGCAGTCACCGAAATGGTACAAGGCACTACTCGACGCTGGGCGGTAGCATGGAGCTTCGGAGACCGTAGGCCGCTTCTTGGTGGGCGACCACCATCACTGAAAGGGTGTTTTCCGCCTGTGCCGTCGGAGCTCGAGTTCAGCGTGGATAGGGGCTGTGAGGGGGTATGTGAGGAGGTAATGGCGTTGCTTGCGGGACTGGGGCTGTTGCAAATAAAGCGCGATGGTGGAGAATTTTATGGCGAGGCTAAGGCGAATGTTTGGTCTCGCACCGCGAGGAGGGCTATGGCGAGGGGATGCATGGATACCACTGGTGACGAAGCGGATGTGAAACTGGGATTCTTGATCACGGTAGAAGCTGAAGGGACGAAGTCAATTATCAGGGTTAGGTGGAAGAGGGGTCGTGATGGGGTGCTGTTTGAGAGCTTTTGTGGCATGACTAAGAGAAGGCTTCAGTTGGGGAAATAGATGGCACATTGTACCTACAACTGGATATATCTCGATCAACGATTAGTGTTTGTTCTCGGAAGAGAATATCAATCAGAGATTCAGAGGATGGAAAGCGCCGGGATGCTGGCCTTTGGTAACCCTTAGGAAAAAGTGGTTCATCATGCACGTCCGATATCTAGTCTCTGTCCTCCCGGGTTCCCCGCTTCTTGTTCCGGAGACTTTGCGGTGATCTAGGGTGCAAATTCGGTCCAAGAAGCTTTTTTCCTTACAGAGAATCATTGGATGTTATCGTTCGAAAACGATATCCACGTCCGGGTAAGAATAAGCGTAGATTAGAAGTGTCGTGCTCCTTAGATATTCCATTAGGAAACAAGGGTTTCTACACCATTTCAAATTACACCGATTCCGAGTGAGATTTGCGTATCGAGTAATGCTTCATAGTGGATTGATATTCCATGATTGGCTTATTTTTTGTTCGGAATAACATGGGTGCATGAAGTCGAACCATCAGATACTTCTGGTGGGCATAGTTACTATGCTGTATTGAAGCTGTACCCTATGTGTCCTAGACGAAGTGACTTTGACAGGCGCCTGAAGGCGGTTGGTTGCCGCTGTGCTGTCCCAGCACGGCCGTCGTGGCGACTTTATCTGGCTTTCTCTCTCTTCCTTCCCACGTCCTCCAAATATCCACACCAGCAAGTATTTTAGCCTAGGATTGGGCATCTTATTCTTTCTCTTTACTTCCCCTTCGCGGCTTCTCCTCATTCTCGGTTCTTTTATTTGCTACTTGATAGCATCACTTCCCTATATCCTTCCACCCACTTCTTCTCTGTCTTCTTCGTGTCCTTCACTTGATATCATCGCCCCTGAGAGCCTAGCACTCTCCCTTTTCCTTGTATTTTCGCACTATTGCATCATCTCCTTGCTGCTTCTTTTCATCTTAGCCCCTCCTCGCTACTGTCCTTCCCGCCATCTTCCCACTGAGAAACCACTCTCGCTCTATCTTCCACTTGTCTTTGTTTTGAGGAGATCTCCAAGCCCGAGACCCGAATGTGAACTGCATAGCATCCGGGTTGCCGGCATTACTGCGGGCTACGACTACAGGTGTACCACGAAGGAGAGTCTGATGCTGGTGCTTCCTCAACAAGAGCCAGCACCCGAAATTCCTCCGTATTCTCTGCCTTTATTGACTCTTGTCACAGACGCGTCAGACGAAGCTGACGCGATGAACGGAAGATTCCCGGAGAAGCATAGGCTCCTCACCTACCTCGCAGCTTGTGAATGTACATAGCTGTACTCTTTATTTCCTGTGTCGGGTACATATATATTGGAGGGGTGCAGCGTGATTGCTGCGACGATCCGAGCTCCTACTATTGGGACTGGATCAAGGACCAGAGGTTCTTGGCCCGCGCAGATCTCGGAACGCAGACAGAAGGATGTGGCTCCAACGCGTACGTTCCCCTTACGTTCGTATGCTTGCGTACACTGACCCCGCCATCGGTCAGGCAGGAAGATCCAACCGCCAGGGGGTTTTTTTGTTTAATAATATAACTATACTCGCATACATACAGCCCAGCTACATAGGCTGTGGCGGCGCCAACCGCCAGGGATCTGGTGGCGGTGACACAACCGCTCAAGCGCTACTCGCTATTAATGTGAAGCATTTAGTGTGCATAACGGGATTCACACACACATTAGTCCGCCCCTATAAACAAGTACTCTGCGTATGTATCCTGCCCATCACTATCTGGGATCACTGCGGGTAGCTCCAAGAGGCTCGCCCCGAGTTTCCACCAGCTGAGGACAGGCCACTGCCTCACCGGGCAGTACCCACAGTGGACGGAGAACCGTCCTACTGCTCAATGCTGGTGGTGCCGGTGTCAGATGCAGACGCGGGATCATCTCTTCAAGGTGTCCCAGTGGAAGGCCCAGCAGAAGATCCTGTGGGCAGAGGTACTCTACAGAAGGAAAGCGGGAGGGGGAAGCACCGGTTCAAGATCCGCGGCCTCCGTGCCGATGGGAGATGCAGCCAGGCGGTACTAGACTTCCTCTCCACTGCGGGTGTGGGAAGGCTGGCCCCGGCTGGGGAAGGCGTGGGGAGCGAGGTGTCGAAGTGCGAACCCAGGGAGCGCGGACAACGGATGGGAAACCCTGACAAAAAGTGTGCCGCCATAATCTAGATAGGCTGAACGCGAGTATGAATAAAATCAAAAAAAGTCATCTAGGATCACGCAGTCTCCCCTCTTTCACCAGCTGGTCGTGAGGCGAAGTCCTCAGGTCGTTGTATTTGATACTCTACAATGCGGAAATCAGTCAGAAAGCCATCTGATCATCCTTCATCCATCACTCATAATCTTCCGCTCCAAAATCTTCAAATAGCCAACAAAAAAAACAAAACAACAACTCCGTATCGCAAAGGATATAATAGCCATAATAGTAGTAGAATAGAAAAAAAAAAGTATCTATCACAGCACAAGCAGAAATAGAAGGAGATTATGTTACAGCATTTCATTCACCATCCGCTTTCCCGCGTTTCTTTCCTCGCCCCCTGCCACCTCCCTTCCTCGATCCACCCGTCGAAGACGAGGACTTGTCGCTTCTGACACTGTCGCTCCGGCGATTCCTTTCCTGGGCCGAGGTCGTCGAGGAGTCCGATATGTCAGGGGTTCCGACCCGCACCGGGACCAACGGTAACCCTGTGATGGATCGACGTTTCAAGGAAGCGGTGGATCCGCGCCTTGTACGGGCGGTAGTTGTGGTTGGGGTGGGGTGAATTTGATCCGGATCCGGCGTGGGTGTTCGTCCACGGGTGGAGGACATGGAGCCAGCACGTGTGCGGCGTGTAGCGGCGGGGGAGGGTGTGGTGTCCTCCGGGAGCGACTTGTGACGCTTCAGCTTCGCTTCCGCTCTCCGGGTCTGGCGCGCTTCGTTCTCCTTGTCCCAATACTCGACACGGTAGAGTTCCCATCCCTCACGAAAGTCCGGCGAGAAGCCCTTCGGCAGGATGACGAGCTTCAAGTGGAGGCCGCCCGGAAGGTAGTCTTCGACTTCGTCTTCCTCCTCGTCGTCCGGCGCGAGGCGCTTGGACGTGAAAGCGGTGACCGAGGGCAGCGCTGGGCGCCGGTTGTTGGCGCAGTGTCGTCGCTTCGAGGTGTGCGTGCGTGGCGGCGGTCGGAACGTGTACCAGCCCCACCACCAAATGAACCAATCGCGGTACGATAACGGAACCTTGACGAGCTTCACGTTGAAGCCGCGGAGGCCGCGGTTGGCCATGAAGACGAAGCGCCGAGGCTCAACGATGGTCTTCTCGTACAATCCCGTGGCATAGTAGAGGACGCCGGTGACGACGCCGCCGCCAAGCCCCAGCTTTTCGAGGTGACTGATGTAGTAGTACGGTGAGCCGCCGAAGACGAAGAAGCGGTAGCAGAAGAATGCGGTCCAGATAGCGAGGATGAAAAGGAAGAAGGTGAATTTGCGCCGGCGGACGAGATGCGTCAGGTACTGGGAGCGCAGCGACGCTTCGAGGATCAGAAGGTTGAGGTAGATCTGCGATGGCGACGACGGCGCCATTTCGAGGGGGTTTGTTGGTTGTAACGGTGGGTGATGGTGTGGAGTCGTGGAGCTCGTGGGGATTCCGCCAGTAGGAAGCGATCCTTTCACGCGGAGATCGAGCTCGGGCGGATCGACATTCAAGGTGTGGGACATCGTGGTGGGTCGTGCTGGAGAACCTCCGTGTCAGATCTCTCTCGCCATGCTTCTCGGTTCTTCTCGCGGGGGAGGGAGCTCACGCGCATGGCGCGCAAGGGGAGATCGGACTCGCGACTTTGTGTATCTCCCAGGCCGGACGGCGGGGGTGAGTGATGGTTATGGACGGCTTCCACGCGCTCAGCCCACGACGACACATATGTGTACCGAGATGGATGGATGAAGTAGTTACCATAATATTACCCTGTGGCTTCTTACCCTGCAACGCCAAGTAAAGCCACACACAAGAGAGCCAGCCACACACAACAAAGGCTGTGGGCCTCAACTACATAGGTACATACCTGTCAGCGCGCCTTCTATGTATATAGGTATATATCAATTCCCCACAACGCCGATCTTCCCAACCGACGATCCTCTTCGCTTACTCGTCAAGATACCCCACGCGTCGCATTTTTCCCCGCTGGTGTGTATGATACGTCGGAGTTCCCCAGCGCGTCGCGACACCTCTTCTTCTGCCGACAGCCTTTGTTGTGTGTGCCTGACTTTTTTGGGTGTGTGTGGCATCGATCGATTCACATGCAAAATCGCCGGCGTCAACATGTCACAGTTTCCATCATGGATTCCACTTGTCTGATCAGCTTCACCTGAATATGTTCCTTTTTTTTCTCACTAATCTTCTCTTTTGTTTTCTCAAGATGAAGCTACCTACATGCAAAAGCAGGTAGTGCGACTTGAGGTTGAGGCTGAGTTTGACTTGAGCTGCCGACACAAAGATGAACTTCATAGCGTACCTACTAACACATCCCGGGCGACAGTATGCACATCAATGCCTTCGTCTGGCACAAAATGAAGTAGATATCTACACGGCTACTGGCATGAACTAACGGAAAGGCGCGAATTGGGAACACAATGCTGAACAATGGTGGCACCCCGCCGAAAGCGCGCGCATGTTTCTGTGTGCGGAGGATTTCACAATGTTTAAGTACATATTGCTAGTGATGTAGACGCGCTGTGCCTGATCGCGCACTTAACTGCCTTCGTGCCGCTTAACTCCGCCACCCAACAGCCGCCGGACATAACGCCTGTAAGGTGACTGCAAGGAGTATGTGTGCGTAATTGTGTGACGACGCTGGTGGCTAAGTCCCTACTTGTCCAGTCACCTATCTAGTGGATCGCGGCCTGAGTGCGGGGGCTCCGTGTCCGAAAGTGGCGGAGCAAGGAGCTTCGGACGTCCGGTTACGCCGCTACATACCTCACATACGTACGTGATCCACACAACTCTCCGACGCGAATCGGCTGCCTACTCTGATCACCACTACATATTACATACGAAGCTCAAAGCCTCTTCCTCTTCCTTTATGGTGCAAGCACGCCGACGGAAGAACTTCCTATATAAACGCCTGTCTTGTATCCAAGCTTCTCCATCAAAAGCCTTAAAGCTGCGCTTGCCAACCTCACTTCCGACTACCACCGCCGTTAAAGATCGCTTATTGCCGTTTCTACTGCTGCTACCGATCATAGGTATCTCAGTCCTACCGCCTCCAGAAACCCACAGAGAGAAGCGAAGGTTCCTCGCAACGATGGCATCGTCATCATCGGAATCGACTCGCGAGCAACAAGTCCCTGATAAGCGTGCAGGCGGTGGCCGCTTCGGCGGTCCGCTATTCCCGCTGAGCTACAAGGAGGGACTCAGTCAGTGGGTACGGATTTCGATTTGAAGAGAGAGAGCGAAGAGAGCGCATGACAAAGTGCTGACATTCTCTGTAAAGTGGACAGCAACAACCCCTGCCGCCGCCGAAGCAGCCGTGCTATCGTTCCTTCCCTTCCATCACCCGACTCCCGCCGTCTCCACGACGGACCCACACTCGGAATCCACCACGTCACCGCCCGAGGCAGATCCTTACGGCCCGCGCCAATGTTCATCCACACTGGTCCCGTTGTCGGGAAAGGATAGAGTCATCAACGAGTTCAGCATCACGCGAACGGGGGAGGCACCGGCAACGAATCATTTGGTTCTCGTGCATGGATATGGCGCTGGTCTAGCCTTCTTTTATCGCAATTTCGATGCTCTAAGTCGAGTTTCGGGCTGGAAATTGTGGGCCGTAGATCTACTGGGTTATGGGCGGTCCTCGAGGCCGAACTTTACCATTCATGCGAAGGATCCAGAAGGCAAGGTCCGCGAGGCCGAGGATTGGTTCATTGATGCTCTGGAGGAGTGGAGGAAAGAGAGAGGGATCGAGAGGTTCACATTGTTGGGTTTGTACACCACAGGAGCCTTCTGCCGCGATCATTGAAGTTAACCGCATGGCAGGCCATTCGCTAGGTGGATATCTCTCGTTCCGGTACTCGGTCAAATACCCAGAGAGGGTCAACAAGCTCATCATGGCTTCCCCCGTCGGAGTTCCCGAGGACCCATACTCCGTTATGCAGCCCCTTCCGGACGGCGACAAACCGCCCAACTTCGCAGAATCCCAAGGCTCCATGTCCCACAGTAGCCCGAACCTGCCTGGCCGGCTTTCCGCCCAGGCCGAGGCCCAGCGCTTCGCTTCCGCGCCCGGCTCCCCAGGTGCATCCGCCACCACGCTTCCCGACGAACGCAACGCTGTCGCCTTGCAACCCGCTTCGCCAGCTCCTCGCCGCCCCCTGCCCAAATGGCTCGTGTATCTTTGGGAAGCAAACGTTTCCCCTTTCTCTCTCGTCCGGTGGTCAGGGCCCCTCGGTCCACGCCTGGTCTCTGGTTGGACAACCCGGCGCTTCCAGCAGCTACCGACCGACCAACACCAAGCCCTCCACGACTACGCCTACTCGCTTTTCCGGCAGCGCGGCAGCGGTGAGTACGCTCTCGCCTACATCCTTGCCCCAGGCGCTTTCGCTCGCCACCCTTTACTCTGGCGCGTCCAAGACCTTGTCTCCAAAGTCGGTCCCGGCGGGATCCCGAGCGTGTGGATGTATGGCGACAGTGACTGGATGGACATCGCCGGAGGATTTGCGGCCGAAGAGAAGATCCGGAACACTCCTGTCGCCACGGGGGACGACGGGGAACCTATCGCGAAAGGATATAGAGGTGGCCAGGAGTGGAGGGGCGAGAAGGAGGGGCTTGGTGGCGAGGCGAAGTTGCTGGTCGTCCAGAATGCGGGACATCACCTGTATCTCGATGGCCATGAGGAGTTTAACCGAATGATTGTCGACGAGATGAAGGATGTTGAGGAGAGGGAAAGGCGCAGGAAGAGTACCTAACTAGAGGGAGATGGGACGCACCGATAAAATGTAGATGAGCGAGTCGGTCCTGGTATTTTTTTTTACTTTTTTTTTTTTTGTTCAATTAATAATTTTTCCACTCCAATTTGGGTGCCGTGCGTTCTGTACTGGTTCAGACCTGCACATACTCTAGATTGATTAACGTGTGGCCATCTCGCTGCTTGCGTCACTTCCCCGTCCCTTCGTCGTGGGGTGGACAATGTTTGGCGGCCAGCTCACCGCAGATCTTGATCCTTGACACAGCCATCAGACATGTATGTATGCAGGTGAGCCGGTCCACCGCTTACATAACGTACAGGCCGTGATCCCGCTGACGGAGTTATGTAAGTTGATGTGCAGATGAGTCAAAGATGTTTGTTTTGACCAGCGATAAGCATGTTAGATTACGACCAGTGGTAGGGCCACTGCGTAACTACATCTACATATGTACTCGATGCAGAAATCCGCCGGCATCCAACAGAGGTCCTCTCCGGCTGAGCGAGCCACAGGACGAGGATGAGTGACCGCCCGTGCACGGGTTACCACGCTTTCCGCGGATTTTAATGCGTTCGTCGATATTCCTCCATGGTGTCTAAGCCACCTAGATACAGTAAAATGTCGGCCAAAGCCTGGAGTCACTTCGGTGAGTAACTAGTGCACGGGGCGTGGGGCAGGGTCTGGCCCGAGTCGGGTAGGTAGGTAGGTAGGTAGTCGGGTGGCGACGAAGCACGCCAAGGCCCTCCCTGCTGACCCAAGGCGCGGACGAAAAATGCAGTCGCTCGATTATCGGTGGCTGGCAGACGAGATGTAGACAGATAGGTGGAGTAATGATGCGTGTCGAGATGTATGTATGTATGTGTGAAGATATCTATGTAAGGTCGTGCCTTATCTGCGCACTTCGTTGCTTGGCAGCGTGCTTCGGACTTGGCCGGTGTGGGCGACTTGACGGATGCGAATTTGTTGGAATTTTGCATGTAACCGTCGCTCGCGGCGACGGAGGCTGGGGACTAAAATTAGGCGAGAGAGCTTGGAAGTTGGGCGATGGAAATGCCCGTGGTTCACTCGCTGCTTCGGCGGGAAGACGCCGGGGAGCTGGGTGTTCGATATCTAGCTGTTTGTTGGGCGGGGCATACGGGGCTTGCCCGACGGCCATGATATATTTTTTTTTTTTTTTTTTTTTTTTTTGGTTTTATTCATACTCGCATAACTGCAGACTATCTAGATATCTAGACTACCTATGACGCCGAAAACGGCCGTGATGAAGCTCGGCTGCCGTCGCGGGATTGGCTCGCGTGATCTGTCGGCTCGCGAAGGAGCTTCCAATGGCATTATTACTACATAGCTGCTTATCGCCCTCCCACCATCCGCTTCCTCCTCACACATGTACCGGCAAGCGGCGTTTGGGGCGGTCTCGATGGCAGCCCACTGCATCCATCCTTCGCGAAAGACCGAGGAGGGGGGAAGACAAGGGAGGGAAGCGCGCGCCCATGCTCGCGATCGTACATGAGGGGGGCAGAGCGATCATCGGCGACCAGATTTCGCGAGCGGAAACCCCCCACCTTGTCCCCCCCCCCCTGGCGTCCCCCGCAGAACGTGGGATCTTCGGACGAGTAAGGGCTGTCTTTGCGGTTCAGTAACGGGCTGAACCGGCACTGATATCGAAATCGAGATCCCCATCGGGCCCAGCTCGCGCGACGGAAGAAAAAGGAACGAAGGAACAGAATGCGGTGCTTTCTCCAGACGGAGACCGGTCCCCAGTGGTCGGGTTACCGAAGAAGACGAAAGCTGCGCTAGATATCAGCACATGTACCGCATTCAACTGCTGGGGCGTGGGCCGTACCGATAAGGGCGGCTGTCACGTCAATCCCGCACCATACACATGGCACCTGGCCAGCCCCTTCGTCTTCGTCCCGAATCCCCCGTGCGCCCGCCAGTACCGACGTCTCGTCTCCGGAGCAGCTTCGGGTTCAGCCGTCCTGCTAGCAACTCCAGCACCGCACTGCACATCGCACATACCACGTCTGTCTCCACGGTTTTGCTGGGGGCCTTCGGAGCCGGAATGACGGCGGTCCATACAGAGCACCGGGCAAGCCGCAAAGCATTTTCTCCGATACATGGCCAAACGCCTTCCGATGAACGGAAAAACAAAAAATACAACCAATCCGGACGGCTCTCGCACCTCCCCTCTCTCACCGCCGGCGCCCCGGGTTTGGCGGAAGGACGCCGGGCCTTTTTTTCCCCCCCTCCTGCAGTTCGAGTGGGCTGGGACCCTTATCGGTGGCTGGCCTGAGTTCGGCGGGGCGTGAGCTGTGAGGGGGGTTTGCATGCGTGGGTGCGTGTGTCCGGGAATCGCCAATCAGTTGCACTTCCCCTTCCCTCCCAGGTCGGGCCTCGGCGGAGAACTGGGGGAAAAAAGGAAAGACGATGGGATACGTGTGCGCGGAGAGCGAGGCTTTGGTGCGACCTGGCACGGGACTCGCTGACTCGACCGGAAAGGGGGGGGGGGGAGGGAGAGCGAGATATGGCTGCGGGAGGATGGTTGATATCCATGCTCCCACTCGATATGCACGGAGATGGTTGGCGATAACTGACAAGACGCACTCTGTAGGATACCCCTACTCCTCTACCGCGACCCCGGGAATTACAGCGCGTCGGCGGGAATGTCGCTCTGCTGCGCTATGCTGTGGTGGCCAATATATAAATCGTCCTGGTCCCCCCACCCGGGGAAGCGCGACAGACAACAGTTTTGTGCATACTACTCCCGACCCGACCCAGCGAACCTGGGCCTCTCTTTGTGCGCATCTCTATCCGACTTTTGCTGCTACGATAAGCTTCCGCGATGGATAACGTCGTGGAGCAATACCATGCGCCGCTGTCCAAAGGGTTTGGCTATGGCATTGTCGTTGGTCTTGGGGCGGTCTTCGCTCTGGGAATGATCGGGACCACATGGGCTCTGAAGAGGTTCGTTTGTGGAGTTCCCCATGCTGGATATACTTGCCTTGTGGAGAGCTTTGCTGACCTGGGCGGGGAAATCCCGAATGAAGATATCAGAATGAAGTCCAGACATCAGAAATGTTCTCAACGGCTGGTCGCACGGTGAAGACGGGACTGGTGGCTTCGGCGGTGGTTTCCTCGTGGACATGGGCGGCAACGCTGCTCCAATCGTCCGGCATTGCGTACAGATACGGTGTTTCGGGCCCCTTCTGGTACGCCTCCGGCGCAACCGTGCAGATCCTGCTCTTCGCCACTCTCGCCATTGAGCTCAAGCGTCGCGCTCCCAACGCCCATACCTTCCTCGAAGTGATCAAGGCCCGATATGGGACGGCTGCGCATTGCACGTTCATGGTCTTCGGACTGATGACGAATATTCTGTGTGTATCCTCTCCGGCACCGCTGCGGTCGAGGAATGTGCTGACCATGGGGAAGTGTCACGGCGATGTTGCTGACAGGAGGCTCCGCCGTTGTGACGTCTTTGACGGGGGTGCCTACAGAGGCTGCCTGTTTCCTCCTGCCCCTCGGTGTCATCGTCTATACCGTGTTTGGAGGCATCAAGTGAGTGGGCACCACCAAAACATGAACGGGACACTGATCTCGGAGACAGGGCCACCTTCCTGACGGACTACGTGCACACTGTCGTCATTCTGGTTATTATCTTCATCTTTTCCTTCACCACGTACGCTACTTCCGATATCTTGGGGTCTCCGTCTGCCGTCTACGATGCCCTGGTTGCAGCTTCTGCCAGGCATCCCGTGGATGGCAATTCCGGTGGTTCATACCTTACCATGCAGAGCCGTGAGGGGGCCATCTTCTTCGTTATCAACATCGTTGGTAACTTCGGTACCGTCTTCTGGTATGCACTTCCCTCGCCTACGAAACCGGGCATGTTGGGAACTCACACTAGCGAACAGTGACAACGGTTACTACAACAAGGCCATCGCCGCGTCTCCCGTCTCTGCGCTCCCCGGATACGTCTTGGGCGGCCTCTCATGGTTCGCCATCCCATGGCTCTGCGCTACCACCATGGGTCTCGCCTGTCTGGCGCTCGAAAGCCACGAGTCCTTCCCATCCTTCCCTCTGCGCATGTCCGATGCGGATGTCAGTGCTGGTTTGGTGCTGCCCAACGCCGCCGTTGCTCTGCTCGGAAAGGGAGGCGCCGCATGCACGCTTTTGTTGATCTTCATGGCCGTTACATCTGCGAGTTCCGCCGAGCTCATCGCCGTGTCCAGTATTTTCACCTACGATATGTACCAGGTTCGTAACCAGTCCCCCCTGCGGACGCCTCGCAACTTGTGCTGAGAGCGAGCAAACAGACATACATTAACCCTCTCGCCACTGGACGGAATCTCATCTGGATGTCCCACGCCTGCGTCGCCGCCTTTGGCTTGCTCATGGCAGCATTCAGTATCGGGTTGTTCAAGGCTGGTATCTCCATGGGCTATTTGTACCTCCTCATGGGTGTCATCGTCAGTTCTGCGGTCCTGCCGGCATCCCTCACTCTGCTGTGGAGGAAGCAGAACAAATGGGCAGCCACTTTGTCCCCGGTTCTCGGTCTCGCCTGCAGTTTGACTGCGTGGCTCGTCACCGCTAAGGCTCTGTACGGAGAACTCTCAGTCGACACCACTGGAAGGAAGTATGTAGGCCTCTCCTCTGATGCGTCTTATCTTCTAACGGGCTTTTCCTGCAGTTACCCCATGCTGGCTGGCAACGTCGTTGCCCTCCTTTCTCCCTTCATCTTCATTCCCGCCCTGACGTTCGGACTCGGAGCCGACGACTACGACTACGAGTCGATGAAGGACATTCGCCGCGCGGATGACCACGAGCTTGCCCAGGCTGCCCATGTTGACCTCGTCCTCGTCCCCGGCGAGAACCGTGACGACGCAGTCGTGGAGGCTGAACAGCAGCAGCTTAGCCGTGCTGCCTTCATCTCCCGCTTGATCACCGTCACTATGACCATTGCGCTTCTCATCTTGTGGCCCATGCCGATGTACGGATCCGGATACATATTTAGCAAGAAGTTCTTTACCGGATGGGTTGCAGTTGGCATCATTTGGCTGTTCTTCTCCTCGTGAGTTTCCTTCCGCGTGGACGCTCCGATGGATTTTATCCTAATGGCTGCGATAGCTTCTGCGTCGGATTGTACCCACTGTGGGAAGGAAGGCATTCCATGCTTCACACCATCAAGAGCATTGGAGCAGATATGGCCGGCTCAAGGAAGGTCCACATCACGCAGTCCGAGACACCGAGTGATGAGCACGGATCCGCACAGGATGAGAAGGTCCTTCACAAGAAAGTTTGAACCTCTGTAGATGAGATGTTTTCACGACTTTGGGTTGGGTTTTGTGCAGTAGTAGTTGACTTTCGTGTATGACTGTTTTGTGGAGTGAATTCATTGAGATTATGGTAAAGACCGAGTACGAACCGTGCCTAGCCTCTTTCACACTGTACTATGTAGGCGACCAACAAAGACAACCGTTTGGCGCCCCTGACACATGGTGCCTTGGCACCGAGGGATTGTCCGGACAAGCTCAGACAGGGGCCCCTAGCGGCTTGTCCTGGCCATTGTTGTTGGGTCGTTTGGTGCCTACATATGTACCTCCTCATACATAACTCCTACCCCCCTGCTCAAGCTCATCCACCTCCTCATCCCTTCACCCCACTTCTACCCCTCAACCGACGGCCAACAACAACAACAACAACCAAAGAATAATACCACCATCTCCCCCCTACCATCACTACAGCATTCTGGATGAGCACCGCTGAGTTCACCGAGGGCACTGCGCCTCCAGCGGCAGCAGCTTCAAGCTCTCCGGGGGCCGATGCTGCAGCTCCCAGCATCACGCCTACCTCTCTCACCGTTTCCCCTCAACCCCAGCGCCCAACAACGCAGTCCTCCACTGCTCTATTGGGCCTCCTCTCCTCTCGCCCGGCGTCTCCCGCGTCTCCATCCGGCTCCGTCGGTATGCCCTCGCATACTGTCTTCCGTCGTCCCTCGTCTTCCATGTCGGCGTCCTCCCGGCGCGCCCACCTCTCCCCGCCAGACGCCACGCTCCCTCAGCGTCTCCCGCGCCCAGCACCGGCTGACGCCGCGGCCTTCGCCCAGCTCCACCAAGAACTCGAGGCCGAGAACGAAGCGCAAGTCAACCGTCTCCTCAACTTGATCCGCCAGCAGAGTCTCGCGAGCGGCGGATCCATCGACGGCGACATGGCCTCGAACGCGGCGACGGTCGACTCGACGTCCACCCGTGCCGGCCGCATCAGCCGCAGAGGCTCCAACAGGCTGTCTCGAGACGGCTCCTACTACCGTCGCAGCTCCGTTTCCAGGGCGTCCAGTCCGGCTCTGACTGCGGGCGGTGATAGCGCCAGCGAGAGCTCGGCTTGGATGGCCGCCCCCCACGGAACCGACTTCCACATCGCTGAGAGCCAGATGCTCAAGAGGGAGAACGAAATGCTGAAGCGCCGCATCCGCGAGCTGGAAATGATCGTCGCCGAGCTGAGCGCTGCGAAGACTGCCGCCGACTCATCCTCCTGCACCGCTCCCGAGCCACCCTTGGCCCCGGTTCCTGCCGATTCCCATGTGTCGACTCCCGCGGCTTGATAATGTTTACATGGGGTGTTGGTCTGCTTGCTACGTTTCTCAGTGGTTAGAGGTGGAGGAAAGGGAACGAGGGGGCTGGGTTTCATTGTCGTGATTGGCGCATGGGAAGAGGGGGGGAAACAGCGTTTAAGTATTTCTATTCTGCTACGGGCAGGAGCTGTTTCTGTCTGCCTATTTCGTGTGCTTGTGCTGTTTTTTTTTTTGTTTTTTTTTCGGGGGGGGGGGGGGAGGAGAACGGGAGGGGAGGATGCGCTGCAGCTTCAACACCACTCTGAAATGGAGCATCCTAAAAGCTTCCCGGGGAGAGAGGGGGGTTCTGTCGGTCGCCTTGCACACTATGAGTAAATCTTCCCTCCATAGCATAGCGCCCCGAGCGATAAGCGTTATCTATCAATTTATTCCCCACTATGTAGATGCCAGCCCCTCTTCCCGGTTATCTCCAACAGTGAAACCGCGTCCACCAGGGAAAGAAATGACATCCCCTCACCGAAAAGCTCCTGCCCACCACGCTCAACGGCCATGGCGGGCTCACTCCTCCTCGGACGTCGGCTGTTCTCGACGGCGACCTCGCGAAAAAACGACTTTACGCATTGCGTACCTCCCCCCCTCTTTCCGCTCGATTGCCACCCCCATCTAACGCGGGCGACAGATCATCGGCGGCGGCGTCGTTGGCCTCGCGATCGCACGCCATCTGGCGCTGACGCATCCGGACGCGTCGACGCTGCTGCTCGAGCGGCACGGCAGCGTGGGCACGGAGACTTCGAGCCGCAACTCGGAGGTGATCCACGCCGGGCTGTACTACCCCGCGGGCTCGCTCAAGACGGCGCTGTGCATCCGGGGGGCGGCGCAGCTGTACGCGCACTGCCGCGCGCACCACGTAGCGCACAAGCGGTGCGGCAAGTGGATCGTGGCGCAGGATGCGCGCGAGCGGGCGTCGCTCGAGGCGCTGCACGCGCACGCCGTCGCGCACGGCATCCGCGTGCGCTGGGTCGGCGCGGCGGAGGCGCACCGCAGGGAGCCCCACGTGCGCGCCGCCGCCGGCGCCCTCGAGAGCTGCAACACGGGCATCGTCGACTCGCACGCGCTGATGCGCAGCCTCCTCGGCGGCCTGACGGACGCGGGCGGCGACGTGGCGCTCAACGCGTCCGTCGTCGGCGCGCGCCGCACCAGCGACGGCTACGACCTCGTCGTCGCCTCCCCGTCGTCGGAGGACACGCTCGTCTCCGCCGACGTCGTCGTCAACGCCGCCGGCCTCGCCGCCGTCGACGTCGCCAACCTGATCGCGCCGCCGCACCGGCAGCCGCGGACGCCGCACTACTGCAAGGGCACGTACTACGTCCCCGCCGCGGCCCCGTCCGTCGGCACGCTCATCTACCCCGCGCCCGTGCCCGCCCACGAAGGCCTCGGCACCCACCTCACCATGGACCTGGCCGGCGCGTTCCGCTTCGGCCCCGACGTGCGCTGGGTCGACTCGCCGCTCGACCTCGCCGCCACCGACGACGGCACGCGCCGCGCCCGCGACGCCGTCAGGACGTACCTCCCCGCCATCGGCGAGCTGCGGCCCGACTACGCCGGCATCAGACCCAAACTGCACCCTCCCGGCACCGTCGGCGCCACGGACTTTTGGATCCGCTGCGAGGACGGCCACGACGCTTGGGTCAATCTGCTGGGCATCGAGAGTCCTGGTTTGTTCCCCCCCCTTTTTTTTTCATGGATGGATGATGCTGATCGCTCAGGACTGACGAGCTGCCTGGCGATTGCCGAGTACGTGGAGGAGATTCTGTACGGAAAGAAGGAGCACGCGGCTGGGTGATGCGATGGAATAGTGCCGGGTTTCCTGCCGCTGTTGAGCCACAGTCCTCCTTCGCACTGGGTATGTAGCGATAGAAACCAAAAATGCTTTTGTCAACCTACCTACAAAAGATAGAAAAAGAAAGAGAAAAACTCGCAACTGCTTGGCCAATGCAAGTGTCAGCAAAGGTGAAATATGTACGCCCGATCATCCAACATCCATCATACCCCCCCCCACCCCCCCCAGCATTACGCATCGTATATTTCGTTTCCTCCCTCGCCATCAGAGCGCATTCACCTCCCGTCCACCGCGGACACTGGCCAGCTCCCAGTCCCGGCGGGCCTGGGAATTCTCCATGGGATCGTCGATGGGCTCGTCCCTGTACGTGTTCTCGCCGCCGACGTGCGCGCGCTGTCTGCGGGCGTCGCGACCGGAGTATCCCTTCCTATGGAAGTGTCTTCTGCCGCCACCGATGGCGATGGGGCCGATCTGGCGGCGGTCGCGCATGCAGAAGTGGGTGCCACAGACGCTCAGCAGGATGAAGCCGATGACGAGCGGCAGGCCGACGGCGAGGCCAAGCAGCGACGGCGCCGGCCGGTTGCTGGGCGACGTGTCGATCGGCACCGCCTCCGGGCTCGACGTGATCACGATCACCGGCCCCGTGTGTGGCCCGCGCGCGCCCGGCGTGCTCGCGTGGTCGTTGCTGATCATGAAGTACACCTCCTGCTCGCTCACGTGCTCGCTGATCCCCTGCTCCTTGAGCGTCTGGTTCAGGAGCCAGTCCTTCTCCGGGTGCTGCGTGCATCGCTTCCGTCAGATACTGTTTTTTTTTTACCCCTTCGTAGGAGGAGAGGGGGGAGACATACAATGGTGAAGAAGCCCAGCGCGTTGGCGATGTGCCACTCGCCGGCCACGGGACCGTCCTTGCCGGGCGTCTGATAGTTCAGCGTCAGGAACACGGTCGAGTTCATGTCCCACTCGTCGTTGTCCCAGGTGACGTAGTAGGTCCCGCTGGTGCGCCAGACGTCGTGGGCCGCGGGCGCGCAGAACGGGAAGCGGACGATGTCGGCCTGGCGACAGCGGGTGGCCGGGTCGGCGTCGGGGTCGGGCACGATGGAGGAGGACGCCGACGCGGAGGCGGACGTCGCTGTCCCGGTGCCGGTGCCGGTGCTGGCGCTGGTGGGGGTGGTGGTAGCGGAGGTCGTGGTTGCGGTGCCGCTCTCATCGGCCGCGGACGAGACCGCCGACTCGTCCTGGCCGAAGGCCCCGGACGCGAACAGCAGTGCGGCGGCCGCGGGCAGGTACCGGAGGAAACGCATTGTGTTGAATGTAGGGGCGCAGAGGGGACGTGAAGGGGAGAGGAGAGGAAGGGGGGTTGGTGTGTGGAAAAAGGAGTGGCTGAGGAAAAATATCGAGTGCTACATTGCAGATTGGAGGCTCCCACGGAACGGCGGACAGAGACTAACTACATCCCGGGAATCCGTTTCGGGGTTGATGTATACTCCAGAGTACAATGTATGTATGTATCAATGGCCTCCAGCCCCCCGGCTTTCGTGGTGTCGACGCTTACTCACTCATGGCACACCAGCGCCAACGGAACACATGATCCGCGCTTGCCGTCTTTGCCGGCTGACATCATCTCCGTCACTGACTGCCTGTCTAGTCTACTCTACATACACCCGAAAGGCATCGCAGCTATATTCCCTTCCTGATCCGACTCTCCCTTTCGTTCTTCGATCTACATCATGTTGCTGGGATAGATATCTCCTCCACACGTTGAAATTCGCGATACATCTACTCTAGCTCCATCGCCTAGATTACTGCCGGATATGAGTATGTATCTATCTAAATAAACTATCTGCTTACATAGTTCCTGTGGCCGACTACCACTCCATGTCCAGCTTATACGTACTGCGAAGTGAGAGGTGACGCGGCTTCCACCCGTACTCCTCGCCAGCGGCCGGGATGTTATCTCTACGGTCGACGATCAGCCTGGCCACCGACTCATACCCTCATCGACGCCAGATGCAGCGACAACCACGCACACTTGGCAGTCGCCAGACTTGTCAACGGGGCAGCCAACCGGACTTCTGCAGCGGCTTGGACTGTTAGGCTTTTGGCGGGCTCTAATTTTGAAAGTCCGATATCAACACCTTCTGCTCAAAAGAACCGATAGCTGGATAGGGCCTGTTGGGCTGGGGAAACAATGCGAATTGTGAGGCTATGAGTATCACAGGTATGTTACCAAGAACGCGGCTCTCCTCTGATTACCACGGCTTAATACCCGTGTCTGCAACACTGGAAACGGATCTTTGCTGGGTACCGACCGGTTCAACCTGCTTGAGACAATGGAACAGGCGATTTTTCGAATCTATTTTGATTGCCCGCTCATACGCCTTCAGGTGACATACAGTAACTGGCACTCCTATTTAGGGGTCTGAAAATTCCGAGTAAATTCCACGCGGAGTGGTCAACTACAATCCGGCTTTCCGATATCACAAAGATCTGCTAGAATTGCTGGATTTTTCGCCGCGGCAACTGGAGCATGTAATCAGCGCCGATCAGCTGGGACAGTGTCAGACACCCACGGGGTAGCTTGGCTGAACTATTCAGACCGGACGGAAGTGCGCGCGATGCCACTCCATAGGTACCTTGCGCATCTCAAGCGGGAGATTACGGAGATGAATTGGACAGAGGCCCAGCAATGGGCTGGAGGCCGGACCTCCAAAAGGAAATATACAATACCAAAGAGCCAGAGGCCAGACGGCACGGTTGCAGGCAGTTCCAAGAGGCTTGTCTCGAGGTTCTACCAGCTGAATACGGGTCACTGCCTCTCGGGGCAGTACCTGCAGTGGACGAAGAACCGCCCCACCGCTCAGTGCTGGTAGTGCCGGTGCTAGGTGCAGACGCGGGACCACCTCTTCAAGGTGTGTCCCGAGTGGAGAGCCCAACAGAAGATCTTGTGGGCAGTGCTCGCCATGGTCCGTCCGGTCCGTCATTTAGGAAGGACTGGACTGGACTACGGCTGCCGGTCCAGTCTTTCTCATAGGATCAGGACTGGCAGTCTTTTGACAGCATTGGATGGGGACCACGGTCGACCACGGGTGACTGCCATATATGTTGTAAATTATGTAAATCAATACTCCTAATTACTACTTCAGTACCATCCAGCGCTATCCATTGAGATTCTCATGCTTCGGCTCCACCTCTGCCCTACGCAAAGCATCAAGCGTCTTTTCTAATTGAATCTCCTGGTGATGGGCCTAAATGAGGCCATCGCGTTGTCAACTCTTAAGACACTCCAAAGCATTGATGGCTTCATCTCCCAGACTACATCTCCTATCAGATAGCGTTATCCTTGCACCGCTAGAGTCTCTCTCCGGTTCAGCTGACATGACCGATATACTAAGATATCCGAGGGCCATCTGTGCGAGATCCTTCCATCTGGGCTTCAAACGTCTTGCTGACCTAGCAAACTTGGATGTGGTAGTCTAATGATTTGAGCCTTAAAGACCGCGGTCGACCACGGTCTTTCGTGGTCTTTTAATTGGACGGTCCAAGAAATTCCTTAGACCAGACTAGACCACGGTGGGCCATTCAATCCTAACCGCCGTCCGAACCGGACCATGGCGAGCACTGCTTGTGGGCAGAGGTGCTGAAGGGAAGTGGGGGGAAGAAGCACCAGTTCACGATCCGGGACCTCTTTGCCGATAAGAGGTGCAGCTAGGCAGTACTAGACTTCCTCTCCGCTACAGATGTGGGAAGGCTGGTGCCGGCTGAGGCGGACGCGGGGGGGCGTGATTTCAATGCGGGAGCTCCGGGAACGCCGGGGGAGCGGGAAGAAGAGGGGAGGGCGGAGGCGGAGGAGCTGGGTGCCGCGGGGGAACTACCGCTGTCTCTACCCACGCCCTTCGGCATGGCGTTCGCAGAAGAGGACTAAGGGGAGGATTGTTGACACGTTCCTTTGTGATTTCTTTGGTGCGTATCATGTCTTGGGACAGGCCTGGGCGGAGGGCAAAGGGGAGCCTGCAACGTGCCGCCTCGCGCGGACAGCGGACGGGAAACCTGGATAAAAAGTGCGCCGCCATAGTCTAGATAGGCTGTACGCGAGTATGAATAAACCAAAAAATCAGCCGGGACGGTGCTTCACGCGCTTGATTCGCGCGAGGTGCAATGGTGTCCGCCCTTCGTTGTTGGCGGCCGAGACATCGGCACCGAAGGCGACAAGTAGTTGAAACATTTCCTCGTGCCCTCGATTCGAGGCTTGATGCAGCGGTGTCCACCCTTGGTTGTCAGCGGCCGAGACGTTGGCACCGAGGTCGACGAGCAGCCGAACCACATCCTCGTGCCCTCCTTCCGAGGCCTGATGCAGCGGTGTCCTCCCGTCCTTGCTGACGGCCGAGACGTTGGCACCGAGGCCGACGAGCAGCCGAACCACTGCCTCGTGCCCTGCATTCGACGCCTGGTGCAACGGTGTCCGCCCGCTCTTGCTGACGACCGAGACGTCGGCACCGAGGTTGACGAGCAGCCGAACCACTGCCTCATGCCTTGCCAAATGCAACGGTGTCCACCCGTCCTTGTCCGCCGCCGAGACGTCGGCACCGAGGTCGAAGAGCAGCCTGATCACTTCCTCGTGCCCTCTCTTCGAGGCGATATCCAACGGTGTCCACCCGTTGTTGTCAGCGGCCGAGACATTGGCTCCCCGGTCGACGAGCAGCCGAACCACTGCTTCTTTCCCTCTCGTCGAGGCCTGGTGCAACGGTGTCCGCCCGCTGTTGCTGACGGCTGAGACGTTGGCACCGAGGTCGACAAGCAGCCGAACCACATCCTCGTGCCCTTTCTCCGAGGCCTGATGCAACGGTGTCCGCCCGCTCTTGCAGATGGCCGAGACGCTGGCACCGAGGCCGACAAGCAGCTGAACCACATCCTCGTGCCCTTCCTCCGAGGTCTGATGCAGCGGTGTCAACCCTTGGTTGTCGGCGGCCGAGATGTCGGCACCGAGGCCGACGAGTAACCGAACCACTGCCTCTTGCCCTCTCTCCGAGGCCAGGTGCAATGGTGTCCTCGCGTACTTGGTGATGGCCGAGACGTTGGCTCCACTGTTGATGAGCAGCCGAACCACTGCCTCATGCCCTTCCTTCGATGCAATATGCAACGGTGTCCACCCTTGGTTATCGATGGCCGTGACGCTGGCGTCGTGGTCGACGAGCAGCTGAGCCACTGCCACGTGCCCTTGCTTTGAGGCTAAATGCAGTGGCGTCTCTTGGTGATCATTGGTTGCTGAGACGCCCGCACCTCTGTTAAGCAGAAGTTCTGCAATGTCCAAGTCTCCAAAGCTGCACGCCTGGAGAAGCAACTTGTCTATGTGGGCCATCTCTGTAGTCTGGGACTCGAATACGTCCGTAAACTTAGAAACCAACCGAAACACGCAGACCGAAGAAAGAATGTCATTTCCTATATGCTTCATAGCCTTGGATCTAAGCGAGAATGTGTCTTCGGTGGATATGTCGGCCCAGAATCGCTCGTAATGGTAGTTGCACCATCGCTTGTGGTAATACTCCGATACGAATGTATCCCAGAGGGCAGTCAACACTTGACGGTCATTTCCGTCATCGCAATTAGCAAAGTGCCACGGCCAAAATATAGCCGAGTGCAACAATAGATGACGATCACTGTCCCCCGGCTTGGCCCAGTGCGTTGTATTATATTCAACCCAACTCGGGGTGCACAGCAGTGAAAGGCAGACTTTTGCGGCTTCGATGTGAGAATCAACTTTGTGCAACTTCGTCTGCACGTATTCATCCACCGAGAGGTGAGCAAACCGGAAAACTTTCAGTCGTTTGTCGAAAACGAGGAGGTTCTGACAAGCTTTCAACAAGTCGTTCGCCTGCACTGGGTCATGAGAAAATTCTCCTGAGCTGGATACTTCCGCTGTGACCGCATCAAGCAAAGTTGTGGAACATAATGGCTCGTATGACGATTGGATCCACCGGAAGGCATTGAGTGCAAGTCGAGGGGCGCTGCCTTTCTGCCTTAAGATGCGCTCGTATATCTCGTCGTAGGCATCTGTCAGGGTGTCCGGCAGGGCCTTGAGACTACGTCGTATATCGTTTTGGGTGGCCATATCGCAGAGTAAGGTAATGTGAAGCGCGGCCAGTTGGAACCTGGCGTTAATTAGCCATTAGTTGCTACGCTTATGAGGAGTTGAATTGTCCTTGGTGTTCTTACATTCCCTTGGATCGCGCGCAAAGGGTTTCGCATATTTCCACTTCGAGTTTGGACGGGACAACGCCATGAAGCAGTTGCTCCTCTTCGATCGCGCTTTGGACGCTGGTTTTTACAAATTGGTTGATGTCGCTAACATTGTCATCAGGCACCAGCTCAATCCTGGGAAACGTCTTGAATTGCAGGAGGATGTCGGGGTCCATTCGAGTGGTTGCAAAGATCTTGACCAGATTCTTCGCTCTATCCACCAGGTGCTTCAGTGACTTCAGCAATTTGAGCCGGTTGCTGCTTTCGACTTCGTCCAAGGCATCGATGCAAATTGTCGTCCGAGGATGTATGTCAGCCAGTAGACGAGTAACTCTTAGCTTTCTATGAGGCTCAGCCGAGAAGCTTTTTGTCCTTTCTCCTCCCGAAAGGAATGAATCGATGATTCTCGATGCAATGTACGTTTTGCCAGCTCCAGCTATACCGAGGGTAGGTGGGTGCTCATGCCAACGAATCATGGGGCGACTTACGGATCCCCCGCAACAGCAACAGCATAGAACCACTGGATGATCTCCAATCGTGATATTCCTCCTTCCCCCAGATCCACTCACAAGTACCTTCCAAGCGCCCATCACTAATACGGCTGTGGTGGCGTGAATACGGGGTTGTGGATATCCATTCCAGGATCTCGGGTCCGCTCGGCCCTAGTTCCAATGTCAGTAGCGATTCTTGGGTGAGTTAGTATGGTCCAACAAAGCCGCTTACCTTTGGATCTGCCAGCGATATCCGGTTAGCCAATTCTAATATCCCATCAAAACGTATCGCTCGGGTGGGGCTTACACTCTAGAAACGATCGTCAGTTCGCCATGAACCTCTACTCCATTAAGCTCGACGTGCGTCGCATCTTGGTATATCCGGTCCGCGTTTGCGCTGCTGGTCATCCCGTGGCAGGCGGCGGCGTCACTTTGGCACCAGCGTGCTCGTGCTCGACCCTCGGGTTGTTGGTGCCACGGCCGCCGGTGAGGAAAGTATTGGTTCGCTTGAATATCGCTTCGAATCCGTCTCCGCAGTTGGGGTTTCGCTGCTGTTCGATAGTTGTAAGCGCATGTGGCAGATAGTCTAACTATATGTTTGTTAACAGGTTGAAATATCTCCCCGCTTTCTCGAGTTTTACCCGCTTGCTTTCAGCTTGGAGCCGCAAGGGCGTCCTTTGACCAGCATCCCGTGTGTTCGGTTGGTGTAACGTAACTATGTCTATCTACACGTAGTTACACTTACAGTACCCGGGTACTAGATACATACATACTAGGAAGTATGTAGTTACCCCGGACGCCCTGCTCAACCATAGAGGAAAAATCGCGAAAAGTCATCGAACTAACGTGGACCGAGTGCCACAGACTTTGCATGACGAAGGATAGTGTGCAAAGGACCTCTGACTTAGGTGTAGGGATAATCCATTGGTTATAAGGAATATCGTTAATTCCTCATCAGTGATTCATCCCTGCGCTCTCGAAGCTGCTGCAGCTTTGGATTTCTTTCGCCGGTTCATTACACACATCCACACAACTTTGTCTTCTTCGTATGTACATACACTCGAGGCCGAGACTTGGCACCTTCAAAAAGCCAAACCCCGGGGGTGGGCCTTCCATGACCTCGAGCTGGTTTCCGCGTTTTCTGTCGCCATATGTGTGTGCATACGTACAGCACATAGCGGGGGGAAACGGCGTCGGTATGTCAATCCTCTATGCGGGCGCATAGCTGGCAGTGAGGTATGCTCAAGAGAAGTGCCGCCCTGGTAAGATCACCAGTTATGGGTCGCTCGACAAGGCTGTAACTATTCCAACAAAGACCCCTCCGTGAGCGTCTCCGCAGCGAGAGACACTCTACACACGCAAATTCCGTGCCCTCCCTACGTATGTGGCTTACGCCTGCGAGGACGGGCTCGGAGTATCGAGCGGCATCAATGTATCGACGCTCGTGCGGGGTCTGCTTCTGCTGCGACCGCTATGAGTGCCCAGTCGCGCAGCAATCCCAACCAACACGTCCGTGACGAAATCCAATTCCTTCCGCCATTCGAGTTCCAGCTTCCACACCCGCTCTCGACTGGTGCTGTGGTAGCACGCCGAACGTGCTAGATGAACCGCATCTTAGATCGGACAGAGAGCGAGAGAGCAAGCCTCCCTCCGTCCGTCCGGGCTGTGGCCACTGGTCGCTATCGGCGGGCTGGCGGCGGACGCGTGATTGGACACATATCCCGTCCGGATTTCTCGGCTATGATAGACAGCAGCGGAGTGCGGACTGGAAGACGAAGAAGAGCCCTCGATCAGTCCGTAGGCGGTTCGTTGTAGCCCCCTCTTGATCTCCGCCCTGGCCTGTCCCGAGAAACGTGAAGCGCACCTAGGAACTAGCAAAGGAAAAGCAAAGGAAACCACATCGTCTTCTTCCGCAAGGGCGATGGCAAGGAGTAGCGGCTCCTCATCTTCAGCGCTCAGCTCCTCGGCCTCCGGTCTCCGCTCCTCTTCCCTTTCGTTCGGCTCCCGCAGTTCCCACCCCGACGCCTCACTGGGCGGCTTCCCCAGCCGGCTTCGGGACCAGCTTTCCCACATCCGTGGTAGAGAGGAGGTCTAGGATAGCTTGGCTGCACCGCTCATTAACAAAAAACGAGGTCCTGGATCTTGGACTAATCCTTCCCTTGCCGGTCTCCCTTCGAACCTCGGCTCACAGAACCTTCTGCTTCTATTCATTGATCGCGTGCGACCTATCAATATCATGGCAATGCATCAAAACCAAATCCCGTCCATTACGATCATATCGACGTGGAAGCGCCAACACGCTGACACGCCGTCACGATGTGACGCCCTCCCGCCGACGAAGGTGGTCACATAGACGTCCTTGCTCCGAGCTTTATCAGCCCCAGGATAGGACGCTCACCTCTTTCCCGTTTCCCGCCCCTCTCAGCTTCTCCCTCCCTTTCCTTTCGCGTTTCCTCTCAACCTTCTTCCATACGTCTTCCGTCCTACTCTCGCGCAATGCGGGCCACGTGGCGGTGACAGATGTTGACGGTTGTGATTGCGCGGGATCCGTCTACACGTCCGCATACTCCGAGTGCATGATAGCGATGTGGGGAGGTATCCCACTGCTGCTTCGCCGGCTGATGCGGAGTGTGAGGCCCTGTCCGTTTCTGCTTTGGCCGCAGAGGCAACGATGGAGGAGACAGCAGCGGCTGTGTCGCTGGCACTGGCTTTTTCCCGGTTCTCCTCTGCGAATTTATCGATTTACTCACTCATCGTAGTCACTTGGACCTTGAGGTCCCCCATCACGTGCGTTCCCTCTTTTACTGCTTTTAAAAGAAGTGTGACAGCTGCTGACTGCTTCCCGATATCGGCGCATACGACCGCAACCCAGGAGCGGTGGTGTGTTTGAAGCGTTGTAGTTGGCAGTTCGGGGTTTGTACGACGGTTTGGGAGGCGATAGCGCTGCTTCTAACGTCCGAACGATCCTCTCCCTCCGTAGGCTCTGAAGTTGGCGGAGGCGAGGCGGTGCACTGGCGAGCCAGACGACTTGGGCTACCGCAGGTGTCGCAGTCGCGATACGACCTTTCAAGAGTGGAGGAAATGGGGCCGAACTAAAATTCGTGAAGTTGGAATCAGCCAATAGGAACACGGTATGCGCTTAGTGTCCCAGCGGCACTGGGATGCGAGATTATTATTTTTTTTATTCATTACTCGCATGCGACCTATCAGATCATGGCGAGATTATGTACAGTCCGTTTCCTGTCCGCTGTACGCGCGGTGGCGGCACGTTGCAAGCTCCCCTTTGCCCTCCGCCCAGCCTGTCCCAAGAAGATGTGGTGCGCACCAAGAAAATAACAAAGGAAAGGACAAAGGGAAAGAAACACCTGACACCGCTCAACCCTCGCCCGCGGGCGCCATGAAGTCAGGCGTGGGTAGGAACAGTGGTGATCCCTCCCCGGCGCCTAGCTCCTCGGCCTCCTGCTCCTCCTCCCACTCCCGCAGCTCCGCCTCTGACGCCTCGCTCACTGCATCTCCCTCGGCCGGCACCCGCCTCTCCCAACATCCGTGGAAGTGAGGAAGTCAAGCACCACCCGGCTACACCTCTCGTCCGCCAGGAGGTCCCGGATCTTCCACCAGCTTTTCCCCTCCCGCACCTCCGCCCACAGAATCTTCTGCTGTGGCTTCCTCGGGGCACGCCTTAAAGAGGTGGTCCCGGGTCTGCGTCCGGTGCTGGCACCACCAGCACTACGGGGTGGCCCGGTTCTTCGTCCAGTGGAGGTAATGCCCGGCCGGACGGTGCCCCGTCTTGATCCGGTAGAACCGCGAGGCAAGCCTCTTGGTACTCCCAGCCACCGCGCCATCCGGCTTTTGGCTTTTCGGCATTCGGTATTTCACCTTGGAGGTCCGGCCCCCAGCCTGCTGGTGCGCTTCCGCCCACTTCTTCTCGGAGATCTCCCATTTGAGGTTGGCAAGAGATCGTGGGAAAGGCATCGCACGAGCCACCGCCCGGTCTGAGCAACCCAACGCTGGCGGCTGAGGCGTTGGCACCGAGGTCGACGAGTAGCCGAACCACTGCCTCATGCCCTGCGTTCGAGGCCCAATGCAACGGTGTCCCCCCGTAGTTGTCGGCGGCCGAGATGTCGGCACCGAGGTCGGCGAGCAGCCGAACCACTACCTCATGCCCTGCATTCGAGGCCCAATGCAACGGTGTCCCCCCGTAGTTGTCGGCGGCCGAGATGTCGGCACCGAGGTCGGCGAGCAGCCGAACCACTGCCTCATGCCCTGCGTTCGAGGCCCAATGCAACGGTGTCCCCCCGTAGTTGTGGGAGGCCGAGATGTCGGCACCGAGGTCGGCGAGCAGCCGAACCACTGCCTCTTCCCCACTCTCCGAGGCGAGGTGCAACGGTGTCCACCCGTCGTTGTCCGCGGCCGAGACGTTGGCTCCCCGGTCAACGAGCAGCCGAACCACTGCCTCATTCCCTCTCCCCAAGGTCAGGTGCAACGATGTTCTCCCGTCCTTACTGACGGCCGAGACGTTGGCACCAAGGTCGACGAGCAGCCGAACCACTGTCTCATGCCCTGCATTCGAGGCCAGGTGCAACGGTGTCCACCCGTAGTCGTCGGCGGCCGAGATGTCGGCTCCGCGTTCGACGAGCAGCCGAACCACTGCCTCATGCCCTCCCTTCGAGGCCAGATGCAACAGTGTCCTCCCTTCCTTGGTGATGGCCGAGACGCTGGCTCCACTGTCGACGAGCAGCCGAACCACTGTCTCTTCCCCTCTCTCCAAGGCAAGGCACAACGGCGTCCACCCGTAGTTGTCCGCAGCTGAGACGTTGGCTCCCCGGTCAATGAGCAGCCGAACCACTGCCTCTTTCCTTCTCCCCAAGGCCAGGTGCAACGGTGTTCTCCCGTCCTTGCTGACGGCCGAGAAGTTGGCACCGAGGTCGACGAGCAGCCGAACCACCGTCTCATGCCCTGCATTCGAGGCCAGGTGCAACGGTGTCCACCCGTAGTCGTCGGCGGCCGAGATGACGGCTCCGCGTTCGACGAGCAGCCGAACCACTGCCTCATGCCCTCCCTTCGAGGCCAGATGCAACAGTGTCCTCCCTTCCTTGGTGATGGCCGAGACGCTGGCTCCACTGTCGACGAGCAGCGGAACCACTGCCTCTTCCCCTCTCTCCCAGGCAAGGTGCAACGGTGTCCACCCGTCGTTGTCCGCGGCTGAGACGTTGGCTCCCCGGTCAACGAGCAGCCGAACCACTGCCTCTTTCCTTCTCCCCAAGGCCAGGTGCAACGGTGTTCTTCCGTCCTTGCTGACGGCCGAGACATTGGGACCGAGGTCGACGAGCAGCCGAACCACCGTCTCATGCCCTGCATTCGAGGCCAGGTGCAACGGTGTCCACCCGTAGTTGTCGGCGGCCGAGATGTCGGCTCCACGTTCGACGAGCAGCCGAACCACTACCTCATGCCCTGCATTCGTGGCCAGGTGCAATGGTGTCCAGCCGTCGTTGTCCGCGGCTGAGACATTGGCTCCAGGTTCGACGAGTAGTCGAACCACTACCTTATGCCCTGCATTCGAGGCCCAATGTAACGGTGTCCAACCTTGGTTGTCGGTGGCTAAGACGTTGGCACCGCGGTTGACGAGCAGCTGAGCCATTTCCTCGTACCCTTTAGTGGCGGCCTGGTGCAATGGGGTCAATCCGCTCTTGCTGGCGGCCGAGGTGTTGGCTCGTCGGTCGATGAGCAGCCGAGCTATTGCCTCATGGCTTTGGTCCAACGCCAAATGCAACGGCGTCCGCCTGTCAATGTCCGCGGCTGAGACGTCGGCTCCCCGGTCGATGAGCAGCCGAGCCACTGCCTCATGGCCTCTTTCCAACGCCAAATGCAACAGTGTCCTCCCGCTGCTGTCCGTGGCTGAGATGTCGGCTCCTCGGTCGATGAGCAGCCGGGCCACTTCGTCGTACCCTTTAGTGGCGGCCTGGTGCAATGGGGTCAATCCGCTCTTGCTGACGGCCGAGGCGTTGGCTCCCCGGTCGATGAGCAGCCGAGCCACTGCCTCATGACTGCGCTCCAACGCCAAGTGCAATGGTGTTCTCCCGTCCTTGTTGACGGCTGAGACGTTGGCTCCCCGGTCGATGAGCAGCCGAGCCACTGCCTCATGACTTCGCAGCAACGCCAAGTGCAACGGTGTCCACCCTTGGTTGTCGGCGGCTAAGACGCTGGCACCGCGGTCGACGAGCAGCTGAGCCACTGCCTCGTGCCCTTGCTTTGAGGCTAGATGCAGTGGTGTCTCTTGGTGATCATCGGCGGCTTTGACGCCCGCACCCCTGTTGAGCAGAAGTTCTGCAATGTCCAAGTCTCCAAACCTGCATGCCTGGAGAAGCAACTTGTCTATGTGGCCCATCTCTATAGTCTGGGACTCGAATACGTCCGTAAACTTAGAAACTAACCGAAACACGCAGACCGAAGAAAGAACGTCGTTTCCTATTCGCTTCGTAGCTTTGGATCTAAGCCAGAATGTGTCTTCGGTGGATATGTCGGCCCAGAAACAGTCGTAATGGTAGTTACGCCATCGCTTGTACTTATTCTCTGATATGAATGTATTCCAGAGGGCAGTCAAGGCTTGACAGTCATTTCCGTCATCGCAATTGGCAAGGTGCCACGGCCAAAACACAACCGAGTACAACAATAGATGGCGATTACTGTCCCCCGGCCTGGTCCTAAGCGTTGTATCGTATCCATCCCATGACGGGGTACACAGCAGTGAAAGGCAGACTTTTGCGAATTCGGCGTGAGAATCGACTTTGTGCAACTTCGTCTGTACATATTCATCCACTGAAAGGTGAGCAAACCGGAAAACGTTCAGTCGTTTGTCCAAAACGAGGAGGTTCTGACAAGCTTTCAATAAGTCGTTCGCCTGCACTGGGTCATGAGAAAATTCCCCTGAGCTGGAAACTTCCGCTGTGACCGCATCAAGCAAAGTTGCGGAACATAATGGCTCGTATGACGATTGGATCCACCGGAAGGCATTGAGCGCAAGTCGAGGGGCGCTACCTTTCTGGCTTAATATGCGCTGGTATATTTCGTCGTAGGCATCTGTAAGGGTGTCCGGCAGGACCTTGAGACTACGTCGTATATCTTTTTTGGTGGCCATATCGCAGAGTAAGGTAATGTGAAGCGCGGCTAGTTGGAACCTAGCGTTTAACTAGCCATTAGTTGCCACGTTTATGAGGAGTTGAATTGTCATTAGTGTTCTTACATTCCCTTGGATCGCTCGCAAAGGGTTTCGCATATTTCGATCTCTAGCTCGGACGGGACAATACCATGAAGCAGTTGCTCCTCTTCGATCGCGCTGTGAAGACTGGTTTTTACGAATTGATTGATGTCGCCAACATTGTCATCAGGCACCAGCTCAATCCTGGGAAACATCTTGAATTGCAGGAGGATGTCGGTGTCCATTCGTGTGGTTGCAAAAACCTTGACCAGATTCTTCGCTCCATCCACCAAATTCTTCAGTGACTTCAGTAATTTGAGCCGGTTGTTGTTTTCGACTTCGTCCAAGGCATCGATGCAAATTGTCGTCCGGGGATGTATGTCGGCCAGCTGAACCAGTAACTCTTGGCTTTCTATGAGGCTCAGTCGCGAAGCTTTTTGTCCTTTCTTCTCCCGGTCTTGATAGACATCGACAACAGGTTGTAACAGCTTCTCCTCGGACTCCGTCTGGGCGAGCTGTTGGATAAGGGTACTGAGAATGCTCTCGGGATCTCGGCGATTTTCCTCGGCTCTATTGCAGTAGAAGTATGCCAACTTCTCGGACGTCCGATTTGAAAGGAATGAATCGATGACTCGCGATGCAATGTACGTCTTGCCAGCTCCAGCTATCCCAACCGTAAGTGGGTATTCATGCCGAGAATCATGCGGCGACTTACGGATTCCCCGCAGTAACAACAACTTAGAAACGCTCGATGATCTCCAGTCGCGGTATTCCTTCTTCCCCCAGATCCACTCACAAGAGCCTTTCAGGCGCCCATTACTGATACGGCTATGGTGGCCTGTATACGGAATTGTGGATATCCATTCCAATATCTCGGATCGCCTGGCCCCTAGTTGTAATGTTAGTAGCGTTTCTGAGATTCTTGGGTGAGCGAACGTGATCCCACAATGCCACTTACTTTCGGATCTGCCAGCGAACTCCGGTTAGCCTTTTACTATCCCTCGAAACGTATCGCTCGAGTGAGGCTTAGTTACTCTCTAGTGACGACCGTCAGTCCGCCGTGAAACTCCCCTCCATGAATCTCGAAGTGCGTCGCATCTTGGTAGATCCGGTCTGCATTTGTGCTGCCGGCCATCTTGCGGCAGGCGGCGGCGTCACGTTGCAATTGGTACCTGCGTGTTCGTGCTCGACCCTCGGGTTGTTGGTGCCACGGCCGCTGGTGAGAAAGGCAGTGGCTAGGGATGTACTCTAGGTTCGCCTGAATCGCGCTTAGTATCCGTTTCCGTGGCCAGGGATCCTGCTGCAGTTCGATTTATAGTTGTAGATATCTAAGAATCGATCGCGTGCGGCAGATGTTAGTTGTCCGTTGACATGTTGGCATAGATATCCCTAGTCCCCGCTTTCTTTAATTTACCCCACTCGCTTTCAGCTTTGGGGGCAATATATTGTATCTATGTATGTGCGCTTTCGGTTGGTGTAACTGCATGGGCCTGTTCGTCAGCACGCTGGCTGCGATCGCGCCCTCCCATGCATCCGAGTCGTGCTCTCGGAGATGCTGCTTCCGGCAAGATGCAGCCGCCGCGCCGTTCCCTTCCCACTGCAACAAGACGACACCCGGCCCGCCCTCGCGCCCGTCCGCGAGGAAACGAGACAGTTATGTATCTACCTGGAGCGATTCTGAAGCTTTGCACTTTTCGTCTAACTACCCCAAGCCGGTTCTTATGTACCACCTGCGCACTTCTTCTTTTCGTACACACACCCGAACCCGCGACTTGCGTCTTCAAATGGCCAGACCCTTCCGGTGTCCCAGCGCAGACCGTGCCGCATGACGGAGCGGGATCCTCCCTGATTCCGAACTAGCCCCCGCGCTATCTGCCGCCAGGCCCACATGTCCCACAGCGGGGGGAAACGGTGCCAGTATGTTGGGTCCTCTGTGCGGGCGTATAGCTGGCAGTAAGATGTTCCCGCGAGAGGCGCCCTCCCGCTCGACAGGACAACTTCGACTCCCACAAAGACCCGCTCCGTGAGCATCTCCGCTGAGAGACGCCCCACACGGGCACATTCCCGTGCCCTCCCCACGTGCGTATATGTGGCTTCCGCCTATGGGGGCGGGCTCGAAGTGTCGAGAGGGGCGCATCTAGGACGTAACCGCCTCCCGCACGAAGTCTGCTTCTGCTGCTACCGCTATGAGTACGCAGTCGCGCAGCGATGCCAACCGACACGTCTATGACGAAATACATTGCGAGGGGAGAGAGGCGGTCCTTCGCTGGTCGCTCCTAGGCCGAGGGAACGAGAAAAAGGAAAGGAAAACGGAAGGAAAGAGGAGGGTCCTGGCTGCTCTCCTCTCCGGCATGCACCAGAGCAGGACGAGATATAGCATTGACCAAAGGAAACTAAGGAAAAAGGGAGGAAAATGCAGGAAAGTCAGAGGCTGTACCTATTGTCTGTCTTCTCCACTCTCCACTCTCCACTCTCCACGAAAAAGAATGGACAGAAAAAAGGGGAGGGAAGGCGAAGGACGGACGCTAGCGTGCCTTTCTCGTACAAAAAAACGAGTGCTAGCGGATGCCCCGCAACAACACCTTCCGCTATTCGAGCTCCCGGTTCCACATCCGCGCTCGGCTGGTGCTGTGATCCGCTCTCGACTGGTGCTGTGGGAAACGCCGAACGGGTTGGGTGAACCACATCTTAGCCAGTGGGCGATCGGACAGCGAGCGACGGAGTTCTGGGCCATGCTGCCCACTTTTGTAGCGCATGCAGGAATCTGGGCCTAGTTGCTGACGAGTCCCATGAGCCATTCCCGCTTTCCCATACATGCGCGGAGAATCAATAAGTATCTACGCATCTTTGCGCTCCCACTCCCGCTATCGCCGCACGGGGCTTCCGCATAACCGAAGCGGGAGTATTCACGGAAGCAGCCGTCAAACACCGCTCCGAGGAGGGATGTTCGTGTCCATGCGCTGTACATACATAGCTTCGCCATGATCTACATTGGACGCATGTGAATATGTAATGATTTTTTTAAAAAAAAGATCTTATTATAGATACATGCTGACTGGTTGACAACTTGCACTGACGAGTGAACGAACGGGACAGACCCATGCAGCTACATACGCACGCCAGGATACGCTGGCGCCCTTGCGGCTCAAAAGCTGACAGCGAGTGGGGTAAAATCGGAGAAAGCAGGATACTTCAACCTGCTAACAGACTTCCGCCACACGTGCCTACAACTATCGAACAACAGCAAAATCCCAGACCACGGAGAAGGATTCTAAGCGAAATTTAGGCGAACCGACATCCCTGGCGTGGCACCAACAACCAGAGGTCGAGCACAAGCACGCTAATACCAACGTGACGCCGCCGCCTGCACCACAAGATGGCCGGCAGCACAAATGCAGACCGGATCTACCAAGATGCGACGCACTTCGAGATTCATGGAGGGGAGTTTCACGGCGGACTGACGGTCGTCACCAGAGAGTAAGCCTCACTCGAGCGACACGTTTTGATGGGATATTAGAAGCAGCTAACCGGAGTTCGCTAGCAGATCGACAAGTAAGTGGCTTTGTGGGATCATATTAGCTCACCCAAGAATCTCGGAAACGCTACTGACATCGCAACTAGGGGCCAGGAGATCCGAGATCCTGGAATGGATATCCACAATTCCGTATACAGGCCATCATAGCCGTATCCGTGATGGGCGCCTGGGAGGTACTTGTGAGTGGATCTGGGGGAAGAGGGAATACCACGATTGGAGATCATCGACCAGTTCTATGTTGTTGTTGCTGCGGGGAATCCGTAAGTCGCCGCATGATTCGTTGGCATGAGCACTCACTTACGGTTGGGATAGCTGGAGCTGGCAAGACGTACATTGCATCGCGTGTCATCGATTCATTCCTTTCAGATCAGACGTCCGAGAAGTTGGCATACTTCTACTGCAATAGAGCCGAGGAAAATCGCCGAGATCCCGAGAGCATTCTCAGCACGTTGATTCAACAGCTCGCCCAGACAGAGTCCGAGGAGAAGCTGTTACAACCTGTTGTCGATGTCTATCAAGACCGGGAGAAGAAAGGACAAAGGGCTTCGCGGTTGAGCCTCATAGAAAGCCAAGAGTTACTGGTTCATCTGGCCGACATACATCCTCGGACGACGATTTGCATCGATGCCTTGGACGAAGTCGAAAGCAGCAACCGGCTCAAATTGCTGAAGTCACTGAAGAATTTGGTGGATAGAGCGAAGAATCTGGTCAAGATTTTTGCAACCACGCGAATGGACCCCGACATCCTCCTGCAATTCAAGATGTTTCCCAGGATTGAGCTGGTGCCTGATGACAATGTTGGCGACATCAACCAATTCGTAAAAACCAGTCTTCACAGCGCGATCGAAGAGGAGCAGCTGCTTCATGGTGTTGTCCCGCCCGAGCTCGAAGTCGAAATATGCGAAACCCTTTGCGAGCGATCCAAGGGAATGTAAGAACATCAAGGGCACATCAATTACTTATAAGCATAGCAACTGACGGCTAAACGCCAGGTTCCAACTAGCTGCGCTTCAGATTACCTTACTCTGTGCTATGACTACTCGAAACGATATACGACGTAATCTCAAGGCACTGCCGGACACCCTGACAGATGCCTATGATGAAATATACCAGCGCATATGTACCCAAAAAGGCAGCGCCCCTCGACTAGCACTCAATGCCTTCCGGTGGATCCAATCGTCACACGAGTCAATATGTTCCGAAACTTTACTCGATGCGGTCACAGCGGAAGTATCCAGCTCGGGAGAATTTTCTCATGACCCAGTGCAGGCGAACGACTTATTGAAAGCTTGTCAGAACTTCCTCGTTTTGGACAAACGACTGAACGTTTTCCGGTTCGCTCACCTTTCAGTGGATGAATATGTGCAGACGAAGTTGCACAAGGGCGACTCTCACGCCGAAATCGCGAAAGTCTGCCTTTCGCTGCTGTGTACACCGTTGTGGGATGGATATGATACAACTCTTTGCACCAGACCGGATGACAGCAATCGCCATCTATTGTTGTACTCGGCTGTGTTTTGGCCGTTGCACTTCGCTAATTGCGGTGACGGCAACGGCCGTCAAGTGTTGACTGCCCTCTGGGATCCATTCGTAGCAGAGTATAACTACCGGCGATGGTTAGACTACCACCGAGAGTGTATCCAGACCGATGAATTCGAGGATGATGCATTCTGGCTTAGATCCGAAGCTGTGCAACAAGAAGGAAACGACGTTCTTTCTTCGGTCTGTGTGTTTCGGTTAGTATCGAAGTTTACAACCGTATTCGAGTCCCGGACTATAGAGTTGGCCGACATGGAGAGATTGCTTCTCCAAGCATGCAAGTTGGGAGATTCGGACATTGCAGAACACCTGCTTAACAGCGGTGCGCGTGGCACTGCCGCCAATGAATACAGTGGGACGCTACTGCATACGGCCTTGTATGTGGGGCACGAGGCAGTGGCCGCGTTGCTCATCGACCGGGGAGCCGACCTCTCAGCCGCCGACAACGACGGGTGGACCCCGTTGCATTTGGCATCAATGGGAGGGCACGAGGGAGTGGTTCGGCTGCTCATCGGCCTCAGTGCCGACGTCTCAGCCGTGGACAACAAAGGGTGGACACCGTTGCATTTCGTATCGGAAGGAGGTCACAAAGCAGTGGCTCGGCTGCTCGTCGACCAGGGAGCCAATGTGTCGGCCGTCGGCAAGGACGGGAGGACACCGTTGTATCTGGCCTCGGAGGGCGGGCACGAGGAAGTGGTTCGGCTGCTCGTCGACCAAGGAGCCAACGTCTCGGCCGTCAGCAGCAACGGATGGATACCATTGCATAGTGCTGCGATTAAAGGGCACGGGGCAGTGGTTCGGCTACTCATCAACCAAGGAGCCAATGTCTCGGCCGTCAGCAACAGCGGGTGGACGCCGCTGCATAGCGCTGTGATTGGAGGGCACGAGGCAGTGGCTCGGCTGCTCGTCGACCGGGGAGCCAACGTCTCAGCCACGGACAACGACGGTTGGGCACCGTTGCACTTTGCCACGAATGCAGGGCATGAGGCAGTGGTTCGGCTGCTCGCCGACCTCGGTGCCGACGTCTCCGCCGTCAGCAAGGACGGGAGGACACCGTTACATTTGGCATCGGAGGGAGGGCACGAGGCTGTGGCTCGGCTACTCATCGACCAAGAAGCCAATATCTCGGCCGTCAGCAACAACGGGTGGACACCGTTGCATAGTGCTGTGATTAGAGGGCACGAGGTAGTGGTTCGGCTGATCGTCGACCTCGGTGCCGACATCTCAGCAGTCGGCAAGGACGGGAGGTCACCGTTGCATTTGGCATCGGATGGAGGGCACGAGGAAGTGGTTCGGCTGCTCATCGATCGGGGAGCAGCCGTCTCAGCCGCGGACAACGACGGGTGGGCACCGTTGCATTTGGCATCGGAAAGAGGGCGCAAGGAAGTGGTTCGGTTACTCATCGACCAAGGGGCCAACGTCTCGGCCGTTAGCAAGAGGGGGTGGATTCCGCTGCAGAATGCCGTGAATAAGGGGCACGAGGATGTGGTTCGGCTGCTCATCGATCGGGGAGCCGACGTCTCAGCCGCGGATAACGACGGGTGGGCACCGTTGCATTTGGCATCGGAAAGAGGGCGCAAGGAAGTGGTTCGGCTACTCATCGACCAAGGAGCCAGCGTCTCGGCCGTCAGCAAGAGCGGGTGGATTCCGTTGCATAATGCCATGAATAAAGGGCACGAGGCAGTGGCTCGGCTACTCATCGACCAAGGAGCCAATGTCTCGGCCGCCAGCAACAACGGGTGGACACCGTTGCATAATGCCGTGATTAAAGGGCACGAGGCAGTGGCTAGGCTGCTCGTCGACCGGGGAGCCAACGCCTCAGCCGCGGACAACGACGGGTGGGCACCGTTGCACTTTGCCACGAATGCAGGGCATGAGGCAGTGATTCGGCTGCTCGCCGACCTCGGTGCCGACGTCTCCGCCGTCAGCAAGGACGGGAGGACGCCGTTACATTTGGCATCGGAGGGAGGGCACGAGGCTGTGGCTCGATTACTCATCGACCAAGGAGCCAATATCTCGGCCACCGGCAACAACAGGTGGACTCCGTTGCATAATGCCGTGAATAAAGGGCACGAGGCAGTGGCTCGGCTGCTCCTCGACCGGGGAGCCGACATCTCAGCCGTCAGCAACAACCGGTGGACACCGTTGCATAATGCCGTGAATAAAGGGCACGAGGCAGTGGCTCGGCTGCTCCTCGACCGGGGAGCCGACATCTCAGCCGCCAGCAATAACGGGTGGACACCGCTGCATTTGGCATCAGAGAGAGGGTGCGGGGCAGTGGTTCGGCTGCTCATCGATCGGGGAGCCGACGTCTCAGCCGCCAGCAAGGATGGGAGGACACCGTTGCATTTGGCCTCGGCGAGAGGACACGAGGCAGTGGTTCGGCTGCTCGTCGACCATGAAGCCAGCGTCTCTGCCATCGGCAAGGACGGGAGGACACCGTTGCATAGGGCCTCGGAAGGAGGGCACGAGGCAGTGGCTCAACTACTCGTCGACCTCGGTGCGGATGTCTCAGCCGCCAACAACGAAGGGTGGACATCGTTGCATCAGGCCTCGGGGGGAGGGCACGAGGATGTAGTCCGGCTGCTCGTCGACCGTGGAGCCAACGTCTCGGCCATCAGCAAGGACGGATGGACACCGTTGCATAAGGCCTCGGAAGGAGGGCACGAGGGAGTGGTTCAACTGCTCGTCGACCTCGGTGCCGACATTTCAGCCGCCAACAACGAAGGGCGGACACCGTTGCACCTCTCGCGAATCAAGCGCGTGAAGCACTGTCCCAACTGAGAGGCGCCGATTACGTGCTCCAGTTACCACGGCGACAAATCTAGCAATTTGGGCAGATCTTTGTGATACCGGAGGGCCTGATAGTCGACCCCGCTTAGATTGTCACAATTTACACAGAATTTTCAGACCCCTAAATAAGGTAGAAGGGAGACCATGTCCGGGGGACTATCGGCCAGGCAAACGAGCTGCAGCTACTGGTCAACTAGGAGGCGAGGGCAACAACAAGCTGCTTCCGGACGACCAATCTGGGCGCCCTCTCAATGGAGTCAGGCCTCCGGGCAGCGACGGCACAGCTGGAAACCAGGCAGCGGCAGTTTGGGCTACGGTTGCTCAGTCTGCCACAGGGAGACCAGACGCGGGAGATCTTTGGCGCCCCGATTGCGATTGATCGGAGGCTCACGAACGCCCTCGCCCACGCCGGAAGGACGGAGAGCACAGTCCTGCTAGAGGAGCCAGAAACCCTCATCGCCGAGCTGCTACAAGAGGAGGAGGCCGAGGCAAAGGCTGAGGCAGAGAAGGATCGACCAGGACTCACCATGTTCACCGATGGTTCACGGCTCGACAGCGGGGCGGCAGGGTACTCAGTGGCATGGAAGAGGGTCAAGAACTGGGTGGGCATCAAAACTCACATGGGCCACCAGGAGGCCTATGACGTAGAGCGCGCTGCTCTCGCAAGGGCACTGGAATCGGCTTCGCGAAGGTAGACAACGCCGGAGCGGATCACGATTTTTACGGACGCCCAAGCAGCCATAAGGCGGATGGCCTCGGAGGAGCCTGATCCCGGCCAGCAGTACGCGCTCCAGGCAAGGAAGCACATTGCCACTCTGCAGAGGTCGAGACCGGATATCATCATTGAGATTCGGTGGTGTCCGGCACACAAAGGTGTCGCCGGCAATGAAAAGGCCAGAGTAGGCAGGGATTACGCGGAGGAGCCAGAAACCCACAGGGTGGAATGGCTGAGTTACCTGGACCGGGCTGAGGCACGCGCAATGCCTCTCCCAAGATCTCTTGCTCACCTCAAGCGGGAGATCTCCAAGAAGAAGTGGGTGGAGGCGCGCTAGTGGGCGGGGGGTCGGACCTCCAAAACGAAGTACAGGATGCCGAAGAGCCAGTGGCCGTACGGCGTGGTTTCTGGGAGTACTAAGAGACTCGCCTCTCGGTTCTACCAGATGAAGACGGGGCACTGCCTTACCGGGCAGTACCTCCACTGGACGAATTGATCCGGGCCACCCCCCAGTGCTGGTGGTGCCGGTACCGGACCCAGACTCGGGAGCATCTTTTCAAGGTGTGTCCGGAGTGGAAAGCCCAATAGAAAGTTCTGTGGGCGGAGGTGCAGAAGAAGACGGAGAGGTGGAAGAGTAAGCGGAAGATCCGGGACCTCCTGGCGGACGGGAGGTGCAGCCGGGCGGTGCTGGACTTCTTCTCTGCCACAGAGGTGGTAAGGCGGATGCCGGCTGAGGAGGACACAGTGAGCGAGGTGTCGGAAGCGGAGCAGCAGGAGTGTGAGGAGGAGTAGAGGGCGGAGGCGGAGGAGCTGGGGGTCGGGGGGGGGGGGGGGGGGGGGGGGTGGAAACAAAGGA
>Ga0307516_10000096_pt1 | contig 97708 bp, 146 predicted proteins | sample 19_EM_MG_FD_203310 | JGI IMG/M metagenome (GOLD analysis project Ga0307516, IMG submission 203310) | Populus trichocarpa ectomycorrhiza microbial communities from riparian zone in the Pacific Northwest, United States - 19_EM | ecosystem: Host-associated > Plants > Roots > Unclassified | place... | reverse complement strand
CCTTTGTCACCAAACTCCCAATCTTTCACTTCATACATCCCGTCAGCAGTCCGCGTCCCAAAGGACGCACGGTCCACGAGTGCAGAGACGTCAACTTTAGAAGGCGAAATGGGGTTGTTTCCATCAGACTTATCCAAACTGTAGTCCAAAGATGCCATGTCGCCTTCGGTGGGGACTTCGTCGCCCCACTTCCTGCCAACCTTGGTCTTCTTCTTCTTGGCGGCAGCGGCAGGTGTATCGGAGCTGTCGAATGAGCGTGTCAGATGGTGCCCAAGAGAACTGGCAAGACGGGAGACACGGACTCTGAGCCTGGGTGGCTGTCCCTGCCGCTCCCGGAGTCGAAGCGCTGGCTCCCGCCTCGCCCACTAGCCCGCCTTCCGCCGCGGCCACGTAGTCTGTTCTTTAGAGCTTGTACCTTCCGCGCAATCTTCTGCTCGTCCGTTGCGTTGTCCTCGGATTGCGAAGGAACTACACCGAATTAGTCGACATCATAAATCAAGTAGATCAGAGACGTGCTGGTGCTGGGATCGTCGGAGGGAGGCGTAGTATCCTCTACGAGGTGCCGAACTGTGGGCTTATTCCGTGACCTTCGTTCCTGGTTTGTTGAGGTCAGTTAAGGTCATGGTAATGTAATGTCTGTCACTCGCACCTGGGCAGCTTTGTCCTCGAAGTTCTTCAGCAACCTGTCGAACACTTGATCCCAGTCCTTGAAAGTTTGCAAAAAATCCCATGACGCAGGAGTCCCCGCGGGCGCAACCTTGCCAGCACTGATTGCGTGCAATGATGTCACGAACGATCGCAAAAACGGTTCAAACAACTTGACGAAAACAGATTTGAGGGCCGCAAGGAGATCATCCACGTAAGTCAACTGTAGGATACGCTGGTATGCAACCTGTGGTTGGTGGCCGAATGAGACAGGTAGAGCGGGTAAGAATGGCTGGTCACGAGATGGGCCTGAAAGTGAGGTTGGACGTACGACAAAGATAAGCTCGAGCTCATTGAAGAACGTCCAGCGAACTACGTAACCACCTTTCTCGTAGTGCTCCTCGGCCGTCTTTCCTTCTATCAAAGCGTCCCGGATGAGGCAGTTCACGGGTGAGGCCGTGGAAGACGCAAGCTGTGACGCCGCGGGCGTGAACGACCTTGACCATAACACAATTCCACCTGGTTTCGTTCAGCGTTGGGTTGTGGATTGCCTTGCAGTCGTTAGGTTCTTACCCTTGTGCGATATCGAACAGTGGTCTAACATTGCGAGAGTCAAGGGGCTAGTAGTAGAGAAAGATAGTTGATGGATCACGTGACTACTGCAACGCGAGCATATGTTACGTGCTTGTGGTATGTCCTCTCCAACCCGAGCGCGTCAAGAGGTCTGGTTCTCCTCTAACCACTTGCGCACATCCCTCTTAGAAATCATCCCCATCGGTCGGAGCTGTTCCTCGAGTGTCCGAGGACGATACAACCGCATGACGTGCCCAGACACGCTCCAGATATCTTCCCACTCTGCGTCGAAAAGTGTCCACCAACAGTGTGGAGGTTTCGATGGCAGGGAAATATCACAATGGCGTGTTGTCAACAGGATCGCTGCGCTGATAATTGTCGGGACGGCGTATAACGCATACACGGGTGTCTGTAATCTGGGGATTGATCAACACGGAAAAACCGAGGAAAAAGCGCAAACACGTACGCGTCATTAAGGTATCCCCACGCTCGCTGACAAACGTCATCACGTCCAGTTAGACCGAGTAGTCGCAAGTAGTTGACGAGAGTTCCGTATGGCAGGACAACGTTCACGTTGAATCCCAACCGCTTGAGAACTTGCATCTCGGAGACCACTAATGCATCCTTGAGATCGTAAAAAGTGTTCCCGAAATACGACATGGGGACGTATTTCAGTTCTGGCTGCTGAGGATCCCGAGAAGCAAGCGCTTTGCGCTTGTGTGCAGTCCGTTGGATGAGGATGTCGTACACGTTGATTAGGTCGCGGATTCTAACGGGGCATTCTTGGAGTTTCGAAGCAAGGTACAGAGCACCCATTCCGATGTCCTAAATGAAACAAAACAAAAAAGTGAGGGCGCTAGTCGAAACGCGTTAAAAGGTTGGTCGTGGTGAAATCAGGGAAGGGACCAAACTGACACCAATGCCAAACTGCTTCATAGAGGTTACGAACCAGAACCGATGGAAGAGTACCTGCGCTGTGGCGACGGCGACTTGTTTTCTTTGCGTTGGTTAGAGCTGGATCGGGGTTCCCGGAAATCGACGCCACGTACTGGCTCAACAAAACCCCAGCTTCAGTGATCAACTTGCAGCCATAAGCACGAAGATCCTCCTCAAGTTCAACCGGGATTCCGTCCAGCCTTGAAGGTGTATTTTCGATTTGCTCGAGCGAAGCCAGGGGGTACAGATCGACGGACATGGTGGAGGACAACCTTGGCTTGTACGATCACCGTGACTCACTGACAATGTCTGGTTTACCTCCGAAGCCCGACTTCGACTCACGCGAAGACGATAGGCGGTCACCTTCCCGCCGTCCGGAACGCTCCGACCACGACCGTAGAGCATCTTCCTCGCGTGTGCCACCGCCTCTGGCCGACTCCTACATTCCGCCAGGCGGGGACACGTACGTTCCAAGACACGATGAACGATCTCGTCGGCCATCTCCACCGCCACGGTCCTGGAGAGACCCTCCGAGAAGAGATCCACCACCACGACGAGAGGAATTGAGGCATAGGGACGAACCGATAGACAGGCGGCGCGATTATCCCCCACGTTCTCGTGATTACCCCAGGGGTGGACCACGCGACCGCGACTGGCGGCGCGACAGGGATTACGATGACCGGGACCGACGTTATTCCCGAAGGAGTCCAAGTCCTTATGAAAGGAATCGGAGGTGGTCCTCGCGGGGTTCTCCTTCACCACCCCGCAGATCAAGTGCGTTGAAAGCCTTTGCATCGCACGCAATGCTCATCCATTCAAATTCCCATTGCAGCGCACGACTATAGGAGGCGTTCCCCACCATACCATTCTCGACGTTCAGCATCACCCCCTCGCAGGAGGCCGTCCCCAGGAAGGAGGGAAGACGGACGATTTTCTCCAAGTCGCCCACGAGACGATGATCGGGAAGGAAGACCGACTTACCGTCGTAGCCGCAGTCGCAGTCGAACACGGAGTCGTACTCCCCGGCCACCCGCCCCTCGACTCGATGTTCAGTCTACTGAGACAGCACCTGAGGCCCCCGCCCCCGCTCCTGTTGAAGAGGCAGACGTAGCACCAGCACCCGCATCACCTCATAGCCAAAAGCCCGTGAATCAATCGAGCGAACCCCCGGAAATCCGTTTGTCGAAGCCTGTTGAAGCCGAGCTACGGTCTACGGTCGACACGGATGTAACTATGGCGGATGTTCAACCTCCGACGCAGCCCAAGGCTTTCGGTGTAAGTACCACAGCACCTCCCACACAACCTAAGAACTTCAACCGGCACCCACCAACCGGTCCGCGGTTGGTCCCCACCTCCACAGGACAAGTCCCCCTGCTCCATCAGCCGCCGACACCAGGAGCACCCCCTGCCCCTGGGCCAACACAATCCGATCCCGGTCTCGCGGCCGCAGACGCCCCAGCTATCGAGGAACCGGAAATCACGCTGCCTCAAATTAAACCACTTGTACTCATACCGGAGGATATAAAGAGGGAAGCGATGACCCGGCTTGAAAAGACGGTGAATTCTACCCAACCTCATGTGACACTCCTCTTCTTATGCTTCTGGAAGATCGACGAACTATTGCGAAAAAGTTATCTAATGCGTGCAGAATATGGCGAAACTTTGAAGGCAGCTCGGAAAGCCATGCATGAGCTAGAGATGTCGGAGATCGAGTCGGCTGCGGCGAGGATGCGGCGAGAGGTCGCCGACTCCCAGCTGGAGAAAGCCAGACTGGGCTTGTTAGGAATCGATCACGATGGGGTCTCTGGTTTGGCGACAAATGAGTAGGTGCATCGGGTTGATCATCGTTGCACACGAGTACATTCCAATTCGTCCCATGCGTGTTGGAGGTATACCCATAGTAATTTACACTTTGAACCTTTCACGATTGGTCACTCAGTTAGTTCTTTGGTATAGGAGTGCATTCCATGTGGGTCCGTGAGGGGTCCAACGGCAGAGCGCAGAAGAATCCAAGATCCTGCATACACTCAAACAACCGCTTGGAATCCATCCTCAGCTAGCGCAGGAAGACATATCGATTCAGTATGTAAAGAACGAGCCCGCCGGACGCCACCCGCGTACCGTTATACATTCTCTCCTGTCCTTCCCAAGCTCTCGACAAACTTCTGACTCTGGCGAATTCCTTTCGCTGTTGAACGTGAACTTGTTGTTGGGCGTTTTCTGGCCATCCTCGGTCAATCATTTATCGGAATAAAGAAGGAGACACCGGCGCACCTCGACGAAGGTCTTAAGCTGGTGTTCTGGCGATGTCTTTGCCATTTCGTGGACGGGGTATGTGGATGTTCGGGGTTCACTTTGGCGAGTGGTAACGGTGTGACGTCATGAGTGTTCTGGTTATGGGGGCGCAAACTTCAGTCGACGAGTGGAGGTCCCGATGATATTTTGTATGGTAGGTATTTATCGATTTTAATTTCCACGCTCGGCCATACGGCCACCTTTAAGGTCCTTATCGCTGTTCGATGCCAAACGGGTGAGTAAAAACAAGTGGAACGGAAAGAGGGATGCCCATACATCGTGAGCCCGACCATTGGCTCGCCCAAATTTTCTGAAACCTCAGCAAGCATCTTAGGATTGTTGTAGTGCGTAACCTTTTCGACGATCAGCAGGGGGATGAGACTGGTTGAAAGACTTGGGCTTACCGCTTGGACGATGGCACGGGCTCGCTTGGCGGGGTCACCGGACTGAAGAATTGTCAGCTAAACCCGGGGAAACAAAAAACGAAAGGCTCAAATTACCAAGAAAATACCTGAACCGACGAACACTAAAACACACAACTTAGCAAAAAATCATGGATCCCGGTGTTGATGGGTTTACCTCCATCACAGCCCAGCTGCATCATGAGAGCAGCATCGGCTTCGGAGACCATCAGGATACAGTAACGGTGGAATGATTCAGGAATAACACACCAGGGGTAGATATACCGCCAGCTGCAAAGTTTACCACTGGGAGGCGCTTCAACCTCGCGGTTTCCTTCAGGAGGTGGAAAGGAGCCTGGATATCCTTGGCATACGCATAGAGCTCTTCCTCGCCCATGACGCTAGCTTTTCTAATCTCACTCGTGATGGAACGCTGGTGTCGGACGGCCTCGACCACATTTCCTGTACCGGCCTCACCCTTCGTTCGGATGAAGGCAGCACCCTCAGAGATACGGCGGAGGGCCTCTCCTAAATTCCTGGCTCCGCAGACGAATGGTACCTTGAACGGATGCTTGTTCACATGGTGCTCCTCGTCAGCAGGGGTCAAGACCTCAGACTCGTCGATGTAGTCGATGCCAATTTGTTGGAGGATCTGCGGTACTCGGGTCAAGCAGGGGATCGTATGGATTCGGGTCCAGGGTACTCACCTGGGCCTCGACAAAATGGCCAATTCGGATCTTGGCCATGACAGGGATCGTAACAGCGTCCATGATGGACTTGATCATCCCTGGGTCACTCTACCGAACCCACATCAGAAACAGGAATGCTCGGGGCTCGGGGGTCTCCCACCATTCGAGAGACCCCTCCGTAGTAGCGGATATCAGCCGGTACGCGCTCCAGTGCCATGACTGCGCAAGCTCCAGCCTCTTCAGCGATTCGTGCCTGATGGGATTGAGTTCCATTTATTTCGTCCGAAAGGGAAAGCAGACCACCATACCTGCTCGGCATTCACAACATCCATGATCACACCACCCTAAAATATTACTTCCGTAAGGATCCAACACTCGGGAGGGGATCTGCGTCCCAAACCTTGAGCATTTGGGCCAACCCGGACTTGACCTGTCCCCTTGATCGTCAGGACCTGCGGTAACGAAGCGGGCGGATAACATACACCAAAAGTTCCCACTGTGCTGTTTCCGATGGCTCCATCCTTCTGAGACCTAGCCGGGGCCAGCAGAGGGGTACTAATCGTACCGACACCTTGGATACTAGTCTGGTTCTGGGAAGTGTTGTTTCCAGGCGTTGACATTGCTCGATGAATGGGGGCTGGCGATGGAGGAGGGAGATAAAAAATATAATCTGACTCGCTGCGTTCTCTTTGCTGGATCCGGAAGTGCCCTGATCGACGTGGGACGTCGGATCTTGGAGATCACATTCATACCAGAGAACTTCCTTGGTTTTGTGCGTGAACTCTACAATCGGCTCTTGGGAAAGAGGGTCGTTGGTGCAAAATAACTGTGGCAGTCATCCTCGTGCAACATCGTCGGGAGCGCATCAGGTGTTGAAAATTTACGGGCATTTCAATCGCGGGTTACATACTCGGACGATGTCAGCGCTCAGCTTGCAGAGGCATAGAAGGAACCCTTGGTCCTGTTACTAGGTAATGTAAAACCTCCTTGCGGGGGAAATACTCGCTATGTGGTATGTACTGACCACGGGCCTCTGAAACGTATGTGTCCGGTTCTCCTGGAGATTACATATCGGACCACGCACGTTCAAAGTTGCCAACAATTTCAATCGTTACGTTGAGGGGCATTGGGACCGTAACGTTAACCTCCGGAGACCCCGGACAGGTAGGTAGCGTAAACGGTGTGTGAGGCGTGACGTTTAGTTTACATATCCCGCAGGTTGTCCCTTGCTGGTAATGAATGAACGGCAACCAGTGATGATTAATTTCGTCTGAAGTACAGAATGTCGCCATCGCGAGACCTAACCTGAGCTGCAGGTCCCTCAAATGACCTCTTCGTTTACCGAGATCCTCTGTCGTGAGAGATAAGAGCGAGTTATCAGATACTAGTTGTATACGTACCGATCGCTCGGGACGCGGACGAACCACGTGACAGGTCCGAGAACGTCAGCGACCTTTGTCTCCGCGTTTTATCGCCCAACACCACTTGTCGCGGTCCACAGATAGTCCTCCACAACACCACCATGCTGTCCACCCTGCGCCGGTCGCCTTTCTACGTCACGAGGGGGAGGGCTTTGGCCCGTGCCGCCGCCAGCAGCGCTCCAAAAAGGACCTTGGTTCAGCCGTCCGGAGCTGACAGAGCGAGCGTCGTGGACGTCCCGTCCACATACCAGGATGACAACTTGTTCAGCCCACGGCCGGGTGGGTCCATACGCACAAGATACCCCCGAGTTCGACTCACAGAAAGGCCTTTTTCAGACATGCTCGGCTTCAAGTTAGAGGTGCCTCGCCGAGAGGGAACTTTGAAGGGCAAGGCCCGACCGATCTATCTGGATATGCAGGTTCGATACACCCTGACCGAATTGTGCCTCCCCTGACTCAGCCTCACTCAGGCGACGACGCCTGTCGACCCCCGAGTGCTCGACGCGATGCTTCCATACTTGACGGACCAATACGGGAACCCGCACAGTCGGACCCACGCCTACGGTTGGGAGGCTGACAAAGCCGTTGAGCAGGCGAGGAAGGCACGTCGAGTCCGTCCTATTTACGGCGTAAAATGCTCAGAATGTCTCCTTCTCATGAACAGAACGTTGGCGATCTCATCGGTGCCGACCCAAAAGATATTGTTTTCACTTCTGGCGCAACCGAATCCAACAACATGTCTATCAAGGGCGTTGCTAGGTTCCACAAGGAGAAAAAGCGTCATATAATTACAACCCAAACCGTAAGCCCACGCAACATACTGACTCGATTTGACCTCTGAGCTTCCATAATAGGAACACAAGTGTGTCCTCGATTCTTGTAGAAAGTTGCAAGAGGAGGGTTTCGATGTCACCTACCTCGGAGTCAAACAGAACGGTATTCTTGATCTCCAAGAACTCGAAGCTGCGATCCGCCCCGACACTTCTCTCGTTTCTGTGATGTCCGTGAATAACGAGACCGGCGTCATCCAACCAATCAAGGAGATCGGTGCCATCGTACGCAAACACCGTGGGGTCTACTTCCATACCGATGCCGCTCAAGCAGTCGGGAAGATCCCTCTAGACGTCAACGAGATGAACATCGACTTGATGAGCATCTCCGGTCACAAAATCTATGGACCCAAGGGCGTCGGCGCTGCCTACGTCAGGCGGCGCCCCAGGGTCAGGTTGGAGCCCATCATGAGCGGTGGTGGTCAGGAGCGGGGATTGCGCAGCGGCACGTTACCTGCTTCTCTCGCTGTTGGAATGGGTGAAGCTGCCCGGATAGCAAAGATCGAGATGGCTGTGAGTGTTTACCAACCTTGCGCGGTTATGACGAAATCTGCACACCGTTACTACGTGGACGGAGAGAGCTAAGTCGTACCGTCGACGTACCCCCGGGTCATCGGTGGAATTGACGTTAGCGAGGATCCCTTGTGCAGGGGTACTGAACCGCCAACATCCCTTATGGTTTACCTGATTGATCCTCACCCATTACCATACAGCGGGACCATGCCAAAGTCCAGAGACTGGCTCAGCGCCTCATCGATGGACTTGGTTCCAAGATCGATCATGTAGTCCGGAATGGTGATGTTAACGGGTACCCAGGATGCGTCAACCTCAGCTTCGCCTACGTCGAGGGTGAAAGTCTCCTCATGGCCTTGAAGGATATCGCCCTCTCCTCTGGAAGCGCCTGCACATCAGCGTCGTTGGAACCATCGTATGTCCTCAGGGCGCTGGGAGCGGCTGAAGACATGGCCCATTCCTCCCTGCGGTTTGGCCTTGGCCGATTTACGACCGAGGCGGAAGTCGACTTCGTTGTTGAGAAACTGGTTGCGACCGTCCAAAAATTAAGGGACATGAGGCATGTGTTCGCCTTGGCTTTGTACCGATGACCGGCTGATCGTTTCTTGCCAGCCCCCTCTGGGAGATGGTACAAGAGGGTATTGACATCAACACCATTGACTGGGCTCAACACTGAGGGATATGTTCTCCGTTACCGATACTTATGTTTTCTACTTATCATACTACCTCCGCTATAAAACCGCTTATTCTCATTTACCCTGGGAAATGCGAACCCGCGCACGGACCAATCGCGGATCGGTGGACTTGATTGAGAACGAAATTTTGAACTCCGATCCACCCACGCCTCTCTCATACCTCCACCACCCCCGTGTCAGCCATGGCCCGCAGACTGTATCTTGGTCGTACGTTGAACGCTGAACTCGAGGACCACTATTTCTCATGACCAGCCTCTAGGTTTGCCTATGGACGCTCGCTCTGACGATGTTGCCAAACTTTTCGATGGCTACGGCCGTGTCGTTGATGTTCGTGTCATGACTGGTGAGTGAAAGGTGCCACAATACTGCTTGAACTTCTGAACAATTTGTGTCTCAGGCTTTGGGTTCGTTGAGTTTGAGACCAACCGCGTAAGTTTCTGCGTCGCTCCTCGCCACACTGTGGACCGGAGTTGACCGTTTCTACCACAGGATGCTGAGGATGCCTTGAACGCTTTCAACGGAAAGAGTTTCATGGGGACTAAGTACGTACCTTCCTACCCATTGGCCGTGGAAAGGGACTGACACCATCCACAGCATTGTTGTCGAGTTCGCTAAGGAGAGCCGACCAAAACGGGACACCTACGACCCCGACCGCGCTGTTCGGGCCAGGAGACCGCCCGGATTTCGCCTTATTGTGTCGGGGATATCTCGGGACACCAGTTGGCAGGTATGGACTTCCCAGTTTTGGACGTGGTGACACTCCACTTCCACTCCCAAACGTCATTCTCTGGAGAGCGCCGGGTTTACAACAGCTTCATCCGCGACCCTATGATTTCGGCCCGCTTGGGACTTGGAACCGTCGTCCGTGCTGTTGGGATCCGTATTGGTTTCCGGACACCCGCCCATGAAGGCCTAATCTTGACGCAATATTTCCCGCACCATAGGATCTCAAGGATTTCGGTCGCGAGGCTGGAAGTGTTTCTTTCGCTGACATAGATCGCGACAATATCGGTGAAGGGTGAGTACCAGGTTTCCGCGCTTTACAAATAAGTCGCTGACATCGCCAGCAGTATCCTGGAGTACCAATCCCGCGAGGACGCCGATCGCGCTGCAAAGCAACTGGATGGAAAGGATCTCCGCGGCCAGACTGTCCGAGTTGTCGCCAACAACGACGTGCGTCTGCCTTACACACTTTTCGCTCTTTCCCTTACCGTATTCGTCAGCGTGGCCCCGATAACTACCGTCGGGAGGAACGCCGTGATGACCGTTACCGTGATAACCGTGATAGGTATCGCGAGGAGCGCCCTCCCTACCGTCGTGAACGCTCACGCTCCCCACCACCCCGTCGTGACGTCGATGAGCGCCGACCCAGGTCTCCCCCCCGCAGGGAGTACGAGGACCGCCGGTCGGCTGGTTATGACAAAAGGGAGGACCGTCGTGCCCCGGAACCCTATCCTCGCGAAGCCCGTGACGACCGCCGTCGGGACGAAAGGAAGCGGGATGAAAAGGATGACCGATATGAAGACCGTGCCCCCAGGTACTCGAACGGCGATGCGGGCTTCAGGCAAAACTAACGCGAAAGAGTTGCCTGAAGAAGTTCGTTGGAATTTCCCCCTTCGTATATGGCGAAAGCGATTATTTTGGAGACGTATACATGTATCAGACGCCCTGTGGTTTACCTATCTCCCTGTTTTCCGTTCCGTGGCCCGGCACTCTCTCGTAGGACGTGTAGCGCACTCCGGATCCTGTTGACTATTCCTATTGGGCCCCCATGCAAGTTCCGCAGGATGGTGACCCAGGCAAGCCTCAACGCCCAGAAACCCTGGCCCCACGATGGTTCGCTGATGGGGAACGGACAAGTGTCAGGACCGAAGCGGACTGGCGGTGTCGGCGTCGAGCGTTTTACCGGCCACAATTCCCCTCCGACTGATTGGCGCTCCCCTCTGAGCGCCGGTTCGGACAAGGCTCACTCCAACTACCTCCCGCCTTCCATCTCGAAGGGGGTGTCTTCTTGGTCACGGAGAAGAAAGAATCGGGATGTCGCCGACGCCAATTCGCTGGGGTGATTCAAACCGGTGCGACCCGAATTTTTGCCAAACCCACGGTAAGGTTCCAACCTGTATTCAATTGCCACGCTCTTGGTGTACGAGTTCCTGTACCCTTCAACAATATATCACCATTCCATATATCCACCCTCAATTCTTCACGGAGTATAAACGAAGAGGTTCGACGCCTCATCGAGGCCCCACCAAATCAAGTCACGCGAATCTCCGGGTTCCAACTCTGCCACGGTGTCCGACATTTCCAAGTAAAGGTCCATCTCCGCTTTCGGAGGCACTTTAAACGTCTTCCGGAGTTTCTGTTGAAGGGTTTGAAGCTTCATCGAGGGTAGGGCTTTGATGGTGATTGGTGATGTTGAGTGTTTAGGGATTGGGGCACCCTTTCTCAGTGGGTTGGGTATGCGGTGCACGTTCAGGGCTATTGGGGCAGTTTGTCAGAGTTCGGACTACATCGGCCCTGCTGTGAAATTGACGCACTTATGATGCGGCTATTGAGGTTGTCTTGACGGGGTGCGACATAAACCCCTGTTTGACCGTATTCTAGAGGTGGTTTCACCCCGGAATGAGTATCGGGACGGGAAATCGGAGTAACAACTCACTCTCGCGAAGTTCCTGGTATCGGGGGTGGGCGGCGACGACCACCTCTTCTGTTTTGTATCCCACTTGAGCAATGTAGGAGAGGTAAAACAGTTCACAGTCCTCCCGCTCTCTTAGCGGTATCTGTCAAAGGATAGACGCGATGGTTACATCAAAACCTCTCCAGCACAGAACGGTTGGACGAGACTCACAGTCCCTCCATTCAGGGACTTGAGAACGGGGAGCTTTGCAACAAAGACAGCTCTACTGTGTTTTTCTGAGATCCCATGACGGGGGTGAGGATGGGGTCTACACATAGGATATGGGAATGAGACCGACCCTCAGTAATTGGGTTCCCAGTGATGTTTAACGTCTCCAGCATCGGACAGTGGCCGGCCAGTGCGTTTATGTCGGCCCAACCACGAAGATTGTTGGACGACAAAGTGAGGGACTTGATGTGAGCCAGTCCTCCCAAGGCTGGTGCATCAGCCCCTTCCTCAGACTTCGACAAGGGCGGGATGTTCTGAATCGAGTTGAGGCTCAAAACCAAGTGATTCACACTGCCCACCGCAGGGACGCACGGATGGTGAGACTCGGACACGCGATAGGGTAGGATAGGGGCACGCACGTCGGGTATTTTGCAAGCGATGCGCATATCTCTGGCCAATCGTTCAGGTTGTTGCCATCAAAATTGACGGTGGACAGTCGAATGTCTGTCGTGGGAGGTTTCGGCCAGGTGGTTTCGTCGGACAGACGATCCAAACGGTTGTAGCCCAGCTCGACGCTGGTTAATTTGGGTAAGTGCGGCAACAAGTGTTCAGTGAATTTTATCCATGTCAAGAGGGTCTTGTTGAGTTGGAGTTCCTGAAGGTGGAGGAACGCGGATGATAGTTCTACGGTGCCAGAAGGAAGTGCAATTCTGTTCTGGCTTATAGAAAGTTCATGTGGTAACAGAATTAGGACCGCAGATGCGCTCACCTCAGTGCCAGGCTTTCGAGAAGAGGAAGCTCGCGAGTTATTTCCGCGATTCTATCCCAGGACGAAACCAGGCTCCTGGTCAGGTCCAGACCGCGGATGCCTGCAAACGCGTAAATCTACAACCGAACAAAGTGCGGTCCCGGAAACACGTACTTGGACACATTTTGCCGATTTCTGCAGGTGGGCCTGCGGAAGCCACGCTCCCCCCATCGAGACTAACCTCACGGAGTTTCTCTACACGAGAGAGCTTGTTCCTAATCTTATCGAGATTCACGGCCTCGACCTCGATGGCTCCTTTGGATGAACCAAGGACGACAAACTCTTGTCCGTGAGATCCATGAAGATCCTCTACGTATTTAGAAAGGAGAGCTCGTTTGAAGGTTGTCCCGTATTTGATAGCGGGCGTCTGCCGAATGAATGATCCCGCCCCAGGGACCCTGCGATAGAGTGAGACGAATACGCGACGGGTTGGGGAGCCACCCACGCGCAAGTGAAATATTGAATGCCATCCTTCGCGCCGTCGTGTTTTCCGCGCTGGGGATCATCCCATTCGATGCCGAGCCAGGTGCCAGATGTGCCATCGACTGAGCCGAAGAACTTGATCGTCCCAATATACCCCAAGAGAAATATACGGGTGTTGATCTCTGCTGAACTGGCGGCCATCCTTGTCCCTCCGCAGTAGATACAGGGAGAGATCAGCTCCTCTATTCACCCATAATACACGACTTGAGTGAGAGTCACGGGAGGAGGTCCGTCGGGGCCGGCCGCCGGTGATCGCGGCATTGCGCTCCGCGTCTATCCAACCTCTTCCGTCCGACCTCGACTGAACACACAGGCTGGAGAAGCCTCCTCCGATGCTGGCCAGAACCTTGCGCGTTCGCTCGCCCCAAGCCCCAGTAGTGGTGGCTACACGAAGGACCTCGCAAATTTCTCGCCATATGATGTCCACATCATCACAGGTCTCCGACGAAGTGTGTTCGCAGCTCCCGGAGCAAGCGTTGGTTTTACTCCAGACCTGATGTCACTTCGTACAGGCTCCTGTGTTGTTTGAATCGAATGGCTCGGTTCGTTCCTACATCCTGAACCGACCGAAGAAACTCAATGCTCTCGACACAAGCATGTTGAGACTGCTCAAGCCCAAGATTCAGGTTGGTCAGGTCGCGTTCGCATCTATTACGTATACTGAAATACTACCGGAAGGAATGGAACGAGTCTTCCCTCTGTGGTTTGGTTGTCGGGAGGGGCGTTGGACGGGCGTTCTGTGCTGGCGGTGATGTTGCAGGTATGGTGTTGCCTCCATTTGGGATTCCTTCCACGTACAAAACCACGCCCAGATGTGATTGCCAATGCCGCCAACGAGGAGACACGACACAAAGCGGTTGACTACTTCAGATCCGAGTAAGCTGCGCAATCTATCTACTTCGAGACCTCTCCCCTAACAGATGGTCAGGTTCGAGGTCGATTATATGCTCGCTTCCATTTCCAAGCCATACGTTGCAGTCATGGACGGAATTACGAGTGGGTACCCCCGTTCGTTCCGCCCGCACTGTTCCTGACACCTGTCGTAGTGGGTGGAGGAGTCGGGTTGTCTGGTATGGCTCCGTTCAGGATTGCCACTGAGACTACCGTGTTCGCAATGCCAGAAACGAAGATTGGCTACGCTCCTGACGTTGGGGCCAATTACTTCCTTAACCGGCTGGACGGGGAGCTCGGGGCGTACCTGGCCCTAACAGGAGAAACTTTGAAGGGGAGGGCAGTCTTGTGAGTCTGATGGAGAGTTTACTGCGTCCACCTATTAATCGGATCCTTTTGCAGCTTGCATGGGCTTGCCACTCATTACGTTCCACAACGGCGGATTCCTGCGCTTCTCGAAGCTTTGGCATCTCTGGAAAACCCCACAATGGAGATGATCAACAACACCATTGAGCAGTCGTATCGTGAACCGGAGGCTTCCGAACCCCCTGTCCCATTGACCGGATCTATCCGGGCCGCACTAGACTCCGCGTTCAGCCAAAAGTCTGTGGAGAAAATCTTCCGATCACTGGAGGAGTATGGACGGTCCCCTGATGAACAGGTCAAGGCTTGGGCAACTTCAACCCTTGAGGCATTAAACCTCCGCAGTCCAACGAGTCTGCGCGTCGCCCTGTTCGCTCTCCGCAAGGGCAAAGATGGCGGATTGCTTGATGCCCTCCGGACTGAACTCGGTATCGCGACAGCCCTCTGCGTGCGTCATTCCTCAGGGCTCACATTGGCGGGTAGCTACTAACCTTCACGTAGAGCGGCGCAAGCCCTGATTTCGCGACAGGAGTAACTGCTGTTCTCACCAAAACCCCCGGCAGACCCGACTGGAAACCATCAACACTTGCCGAAATCTCCGAACAATCTGTCATTCGAGATTTCTTCTCACCCTCCTCCAAATACCTCGACGCCATGCCCGACTTTTACCCACCAGCAGGGTTCGATAAACCTAAACACCCCATGCGATATGCGTTGCCGTCACAGGAGAACGTCAGGCTTTACGTGACCCAGGATACCCCAGGCAGCGGAGGACTCGCCGTCACGCGTGACCAGGCGTTGCAGTATTTCGAGCAGCAGACGAAGGGCAAAGGTGGCGTCCGAGACAAGGTCTCTGAGGTCCTGGACCGCATGTGCGAAGAAAAGGTCAGGGAAGACAGAAAGGGTTGGCTCACGTGGAAGCATTAGGTCCCTGCAGAGTCCTTATTCGCTTTGCAGGCGGACACGCGGACTACACTGTTTATGATTTCGCCCTTGACCCTGTCAGGAAATCTAATGCTTTGCCTTCTAGATTACGCGACAGCGCCCATTTCCTGTGCCATCGATAGCTTTCTGGTGTTGTCGAGATCAATCATCAGCTGTAATCCGAACATGCTCAGGAGCTTCGCTGATCGCTGATCGACACTGCGTCCCTCGCCACTGAATTGCAAACTAACCCGCTCCTTCAGTTCTCAATTTTGACCAACCAGCCACTTATGCATGATGCTGATTCTAACGAGCTTTTGCCATCCATATTCCTTTCCGCTTTTTACTGGATGAGCCCGTGCCGTTTGACCCGCGCTCCTCCGTCCCTCTCCAAAACTCCAGGACGATGCCGCAAGCGCCGGATCTCCCCAGGACTTTGGCTTGACGTATTCTACGGGGGATTACCGGAGAATAGAGCAACGTGAGCGTGAATGGAAGATCTTTGTAACTGGAAGCCCAGTCGCTGCTAAGCCCGGCAGTGTTCAAGCTCCACTCTTTTCATACGCGAGCAGCCACGTCGAAGGTTCGCGACACTCGCATCGTTGATTCTGGAACTGTGCGACGGAAGGAGCTGGCCCCGACCCTTACGTCCTCGGCTAGCCTGGCACGCCAACGCTTACGAGCCTCAATGACGATCTACAGCTGGTCTAGACGACTTGTGCCTCTGGTGCGACCTGCACGTTCGTCGACGAGTGGTATCCCCAGTGCATGTGAGTTGGGGTTGTCTCCGTGACTTACCATCAGAGAATGATTTACATTTGTTATTAGCCCAAGATCTTCTATCTCTACTCCTGCCGCGTCCACTGTCCCCATGACCACAGCCAGCTCCAGCACTAGTCCCACCGGAACCCCGATCGCCGAGAACCCGTGCACCAGCGCCAGCATCTACTTTTCTCCCCACTCCTCTGACGAAGTCATTACCGCAGTCACAGGGATCACCGGTCCCTGCCTCAAGACAAAGGAGGCGTCTGTTGTCAAGCCCCGGCTTCCGCCCTTTTGACGTTGTTGCTAGGGCTCCCACTTCAGAAACATGCATGGGGGCGGCCCAGGCGTCAAACAGACCCCTCCAAATTATGGTCGACGACTTGTCAGACCGCGACCGCGCCGCTCCGGCCTCTATTGGTCGGTTATCCGCCGATGATGGCGTTGTTTCGAACCACGTCGATCAGATCGCCGCTGCAATTGCCCACTCAGTCGTGAAATCACCTGTTCCGAGGGTATCGACGGCTGGTGATCCGCTCGTAGGGTATCTCGCGGCCGGGGTTGTGGCGGTCATCGAGCCCAACTTCTGAGCAAACCAGGTCACCAATCTTGGAGGGCCCCAGAACAGGATGGAGACGGTGCCGCTTGCGCCACCAAGGAGTTGGCTCCTCCTTACGTCTGCGCCAGGCATGCTAACTAAATTCGACGCGGACTCCCGAAAAAACGTCCGGGGTCTCGCCATCGGTGGGAGCTGGATCTCCCCTAACTCCGGCTTCAAGAAACTTTTAACGCATTTCAAATGGACGCCACCAATTATAACGCCCTTTGTGCCGCTTGCTACTCCCGATCCCATCATGCGAGTTTGTGATGAGATCCATTCCATCGAGGTCATGGCTCCGCCCTAGGGAACGCCGGCTGAGACTTGACGTTTACCATTGATCAAGGCCGTTCGGGACTTCGGAACATCCGGAGTGTATGGGATAACTGGTGTAACGTTAAGGGTGCCGGTTTTGGAACCCGCTCCACGGGACCAATTCTGATCGACATCCACCGTTCGGGTTAAACCCGGAGGAGAATCGGGTGGTACCACACCCAACACGAGTGCCGTCGGGTATGCCTGGTACACGTGGGGGGCTACACGTCCAAGCCCTTCCCAGAAACTGAGACCTGAGAGAAGTATTGGTATTAGCCTGCCGTTTTGGTAGAGGGCGCCAGCCCTGGTCGCCAATCGTTCCTTCCCTTCTCCCTACGCGCGGTTGTGCATATCATTATCTCATATGTTCATAATACACCATTCGGGAATACCACATCTCGTCTATGTGTCCGGGTTACCGGAGTTGCGTGGTTTCATCTCTTGGGCACCCGAAAAAGCCTGAGGTGGAAATGAACGAAACGCTGGCTGCGAACGGAAATACCTGATACCCTCAACGATTGTGTGGTACTGTCCGAGCGACCCCACTCGGGGCAAGTCGCCAAAGTGGAATCACATTCCCCTCTGAGCCGGTACTCCGCGCATCCAGTGAGCGATTGGCGTTATACAGCCTTAATCAAATAACGCGAAGGCGGGCACCCTGTGAGAGAGCCTGTGGTAACGAGCTCGGCTGATGGCGAACTTACCTACTTGGAGATTAGATCAAATAACCGCTCGGGGCAGGAAGGAGATCAGGCAAAAGGGATGACTCGCTAAGTTGATACTTTATCTCGTCTCGAGGGGCCTACGGAGAAAAGAAAAAAAAAGATTAGACGAGTTTGGGGACGGTTCTTGCCTTCCCTACGAAAGAAACGGGGGTTCAAAGTTGGATCAACGCCGTCTTTCGGGACAGTCCGCACCTGCGTGAGACTGAAGCCAGCGGGAGCAGGTCGATTCATCGGATTCCCCGAACACGCGAGTGTGGTCGAAAGATGATCCTATGCCTAAAAGGATTCCGAGCGTTGAAAGAGTAAAGGGCCCGCTGTGTTGCAATTATAGATGACGCTTCCTCGGGGTCTTTTGCGCTTCAGGATGGACCCTCATCACAAAAAATCGGGAGAAAGAAGGTTGGCAAGGCCTTTGTCCCAATGCCATGGCAGCTTGTAACCCTTCCTGGGAGGGGTGAAATATGAAGAAGATCTCGGGTGTTTTGGACATTTAGGTAAGTGCCCCAACCCCATGTAGTTGCATGAAACCCCCGTGGTGGCCTGCCTGTAAAGACAGGAAAATAAATAAATACATACGGCACGGCCGTAACGACAGCGCTGCACTCTGTACTGGGCTGATCGGTTTAATGCGGTTCATAAGGTGCCATACCCCCCGTTCGCGGCCGGTGGGATGATCATGCACGAGCTGTTGTTCATCAGGAAATGAACCCATCATTTCAGTGATCCACTATCCAGTAAGAAACCATAACATAAAATTCACGTGGGGGGATGCTCAGGGCAGGGGGGGGTGAGGTTCGATACCTGAGAACCCGTGGAAGAAGACTGGGAAGTGCATATAAAAGCGAGATGGACATACCGTCCAATCCAACCCCTCCGCACCCCTCCCTCACGCCATGGGCTCCTTCCTCTTCACACATTTTATCCAAAGGCTTTCAGCGTACTCCACCCGCTGCCCTGGGACCAGCGAGATAGGGTGCAACCTAGAGGAGTACGACATAGACGTGAGTTTCACCCTAGCGTTGGGTGTGTGTGTGTGTGTGTACGCCCATATTCAGGCTCAATGTCGTGCGGTATAGGAATCTCAAGGGTTCTTCCCTCCCGTCACACACGAGAAACTTCCCAGCTCGTATGACACCTGGGAGTCGCATCTCGCATCCGCGAACAGTCGCCTGATCCTCGGCGCGGTTGAGGATGGTGATTTTGGCGAGACCGCAGCCACACGCGAATGGAGGGAAGTGATCGATGGCGTGCGTAAATTTCAAATGTCGTGGATCTCAGACTGAGTCTGATGGACGACCAGTGGCCGGTCCTCAGCACGGAACCTTTGGAAGACGACACCGGTTTGCTGCAGCGAGCCCACACGGTGCTCGCATGGCTTGTTCAGTATTACGCCCACTCAATACCGACTGGTGAGCTGGTTCGAATTCCGAAACCACTCGCGGTCCCCCTTGTACGCGTTTCGGGGATTTTGAGGATAGCACCTATCCTCACCTTCGCCGACACCGTCCTCTGGAACGCCCGCCCGGTAGACCCACGTCGACCGCTGTCGGTGGACAACATCTGCTTCGAAAACATCTTCTCTGGGACGGAAGACGAGAAAAACTTTTACAAGTTATCCGCGTCGGTGGAGCTGGGGGCGGTTGAGGCAGTTCAGATCATCCAGCGATATCTGAACCTGGACGACCCCCGGGATCGGATTAACGAATCTGGGATGCGGAGCGATCTCGTCCGATTGAAGGGGGTCTTGGAGGACTTGACGGGATTGATGGCAGACGTGAAGGAAGCGGTCGATCCGAGGGTATTCTATTGGCAGGTCCGACCCTGGTTTAATGGGAGTGGGGGCGGTGGCGGAGAGAAATGGGTGTACGAGGGCGTTGCCGAGTCAGCGGTGGTGGACACAAGTGGGCCATCGGCTGGGCAGAGTCCAATCATGCACGCTATCGACGCGTTCCTCGAGGTGGACCACCGGGAGGGGTGCCCTATCCCCTCCGTTCGGAAGCAACACAAGGACCTGGCCTTCATGGACCGCATGCGGAGGTATATGCCCGGAACCCATCGAGACTTCCTGGAGCGCCTCGACGAAGTCCCGGTCACGATCAAGAAGGTGGCGATGGAACGGAGTAGCCTTAGAGAGGCGTACAATGACGCGGTGAAGGCGTTGAAGAAGCTGCGAGACATTCATATCCGGATAGCGTGCCTTTACATTATCAGCATGGCCAGGTCCCAGCCCCCAGATGGGTTCCGGCGGAGAGAGGCCGCCCTAGCGCTAGACGGGTCCATCGGGACTGGAGGCAACCACGTCGCGTCCCTCCTGAAGGCGGGCCGAGACGCGACGCAGAAGGCCATCTTAGAATAAAAAGTAGACTCCCGACCACACGGGCTTTGTGATTCTGTTCCCTTTGTACTTACCTTACACCTGTACTCCTTCAACACTATCTTGGGCACGTTTGACGCGTGACGTTTTCCCCTCAGTGACACTCTGTGTGACAGACGCGGACACCCTCTCCTCCTGAAGTACTTCGATCACCCCGACGCCGCGCATTGGACTCATTTCCAGTCCACCCGACACCTACGCGGTTTCCGATAAACTCGGCTCTACTTTGGTCGGGGCACCAAGAATTCGACCAGAATACACGAAATTCACGTTTTGTTCACGTCCAAATCAGACCTGAGTGCCGGCCCAAGCTACCTCTGAACCTGTTACCTCTATTGTCACGTCAGGAAGATGGTGGCCAGGTCGACGGGTGGACTTACTAGTTCTCGCTACTCACGCGCTGGGAGCCCTCCGATGTCAACTACTGGCCCAGCGTCCACCCACCAGCAGCAGCCCAGAACAAATATTGTTTCGCGGGTGGCTATCGAGGGGAAGACAAGGGCAGGAATGCTTGGGACAAAGATTAAGATGTACTTGAGGGTGCGTTGGGATGTCCATCTTGCTCGCTTCCCGAATTTACGCGTCCCTCAGCTTTCCATCCCCGACACAGCATCACCTGGGACGCCAATAGCTCTCTTTCGCGAGGAAGAGAACCTCAAGATACTCAAATTTAAGATCCACCCACTCAACCAAGAGCTGGTTCCCTACTCGTTCGACGAGTCAATATACCCCCTACTCAACAAGGCCGCACGAGCACTGAACCTGCCCACCAGGTCCGAGCAATCATACCTCTCCCTATTCACGTCAACCGTGTCCGTGATCAGCAACACCGACGCCTACGCTGCCTTAGACGACCGTTTCACGGGTACTATTCTCGTGAACGACTACAACGTGTGTTTCGTTACGCCCAGGGAGCTCCCTCCACTACCACGAGACCAATCCTCGATACTCCGAACACCGTCCACCTCCCTACATAGACGCCGCGCTTCTGTGGTTGACCGGAGAACCGTGAATTTTATGGCAGCCATCGAAATGTGGGTCCCGTACACATGTACCCCTCCAAACGCCCCTTACGTTCTCTCGATACCTACCCCACGGTGTTTATCGAATCAAATCCGCCTCCGAATCTTCCCACCAAATTCCTCTGGAGCTTCAGGGTCCTATGCGTCACTTTCTTCAGCGGAGGATGAAATATCCTCTTGGGACCTCACCTCCGACCCACCCGTTACTCGCGGGACCATGGGCCTCGCGAACCCCCATAGCGATATGGCGGACGACGAATCCTCTGATTCATCTTACCCTTCGGTAGGGACGTATGCCGACGGCTGTGGGATCCAAGGCAATTTTCCGAGCACAGAGCGGATACGGATTCGTTGGGCGGCACCACTCAAACCAAATTCAACTCTCGTGACGAGGGGTGGCCGCAGGCAGGTCGGAATCCGGGAAGTTGGCGCGGAAACCACCTACGAGATCCTTGGGAGACACAATGGCGCACTTTTGGTCAAGATCGATCACAAGGCGTATTGCAAGGGGGTGTGGTTTCCTGGCGTCGCTACCCTCGTTGGCCTGGACATCAAGCTCCATTCGTCAGAGTGCGACATTTCGTGGGCTCCTGGGCCGGAGTCGAAGTGGGTTGTTACAGGTCAAAACGGATTTACTGGCTTTGCCGCTGATAACCCCGTTCAGACGGATACCCAGGATCTCATGGACAGTCCACAGAGCGTCGCCACCGCACTTCCCAACGGAAGTGTGGGGATTTCTCGGTCTCGGTACAACGAATCGTCGCCGTCCGGCTCCTCGTTACTTCGTGTCGCCCTTCCTGAATCAACAGGGGGCGATTATTCGTTCGAAGCGTCAACGTCTACACTGTCTGCGACAGTTTCATCCATGGAATCCCTAAGCCGACCATCCTCCTCGAATGGCCGCAGAAATTCCCCGCGCTCTCCCCTATCCATAATCACGATCCATCTTAATATGGACAGCCTCCTTCCCCCCTCCAACGACACGACAATCTCGTTATCCGGACTCGTTCTCATATCCTCCCTGTCGTCATCTCAAGAATCATCTGACGATAATCAGACTCCCACCGAACCCTTCTCCCTCCCTGTGTTCCGTTTCAACGGCCTGAACGCCCAATCAACGGGCTGCATTGTGCGGAACGTGGCAGAAGACATGGTTGTCGATGTCCGGGATTCGAAAACTCGAGCCACAACCCTCACCAAGGGACGGAGCACAAAATGCAGCAGGGATGGCGTCCACATCGGAGTCAGGTCGACTGTTTTGACGATGGCCAGCAGGCTGCGGACCACGAGCCATACCCAACCCAACGCCACCTCACGTGTTATATCCCCTCCTCTCACTCAATCGCGGACACCTAATCTTCCCTCCCTGACACGTGTTCCCTCCACTTCGGCGCTGAGGGCCATGACCGCTTCTATCCGACCGAAGCGGGATGGTGACCTGATGATACCATCGGTCGTCGTGCATGTCACACCTTACCCTTCTACCAGCCCAAACCAATTTGACATGTACGCAGTGACAGTGACTCTCCCCGCACCTACGGACTCGAACTCGGAGTGGCTGGAGGTCGGGTTGGCTCAGAGCGGTGACCCCCAAGCTTCTGGCGAAGGGCCACCTCGAGTGCATGTCGTATCTGCTACTGTGGAAGACGTACCCGTTCGATACGAGGTTCGTGCGGGAGCGAAGGAGGAGGACCCCTCAGAGAGCATTGGCGTCCCCTTCGAGCAACAGAGCGGGAAGGAGTGGATAACTTGGATATCGATACACGTTGGGGAAACTGGGGGTGGACAAGTCAAGATCGCGTATCTGAGTAGGATAAAGCCACTAGAGGGGAAGGAAGGGGATCAGACGGATTTGTCCTTCGACATCCTCCTTCCGGTGTTCACCTTGCCAGTCGGCCAGCTCGATGTGAATCTAGAACCCCATTCCGGTATGCAATACCACTCTGGTGATTGGTTCCTGTTTATTGACATGCAACTATTGTAGGTTTCCATTTCACGATTCTCAGTTCCTCCTTAGCTAGTCGGAAGACTATGGGCAGTTCCATCGAGAGGCTCACTCATTGGAGCCTGGTTCCCTACTTTTATCCGAATGCCGCCGTCAGAATGTCCCCTGACGGCCAACGACCACCTCTCCTCATCGAAGCTCCACCCAAGGCGAGGACGAGCTGGAACGTTCCGACCTTCCTCAAGTTCTCATCGTTGGCCATCCCATTGATATTCATCCTCCTCCACGTATCAAATCTCACGTTGGAGCTGGGCCAGGCACGAAGAGAAGCCGCCGTTCTAAAGGAAGCAAGTTTGGCGACTCCTGACCCGGTGACCACCACCGTCTTCTCCACGTTCACCGCCACAGCCACTTCCGTTTCTACTTCCACCACGGTACTCACTGTCGGAAATAAGTGGTTCTTTGCGGGAGATTCCTCCTCTGCTTCGTCAGAACCCACGCATCCCTTCTGGGAATCGGTGGATGACCTGTCCCCAGCGTACACAAGCACACCCTCAGCGACACCTTCACCCATACAAACCGATTCGAAGAAAGCCGTCTTCGAGGCATCGAAACCCCATCCACCCTGGTTATCTGTCCATCTCGAACTTCCTACGACCAGGGAGATGACCGAACATTTTCGGTGGGCGATCGTTGGATTATGGAAAGTGGTTCTGAAAGTCTGGAACTACCCTTTGGACCCCCCATGAAAACTTCTATGCGACCTTCCTGCCTTTGTCTTTTTCCTTGTTTTCTGCTGTGTCGTTAACGCGTTTGTTTCACGCCCCCCCCCCCCCCATGCATCCTGATTATCGCTATGCCCACCACGTCACCTAGGGATTTGTGCGAAGGCTCCTCAACTGTAGCATATAATACATACGTTTGTTATAATCCTGTGCGTTTTGTAATGCGGTAGTAGAGTAGAGACTGTCCGTGAGAATAGATATATATGCCTCTAAACTCGGAAGGGTCTCAGCAGCCGAGGTTTATCTCCCGATATCTGAAGCGCTTCGGGTCGTGTACGTCAATGAAATCGAGATCCAAAACCTGTACATAGGGGCGACATCAACGGTTTGTAGGTTTGAAGTCGGTGAGGTTGCACCCCCGCGATTCAGATGGTTGGCGAATTTCGAGCGCCGCGATCCTCGCGTTGCGATTCAAGGCGTGTGGTTTTGGAAACGATGTCCGTGACCCGACACAACCGACGGGGCCCAGGTCTTGACATTTCCCTTATCAGTCCAGGATATTTCGCGTGCACATGCCATGACGTTACGGACGGTCACCCAACGAAAACCCGGACGGAAATAGACGTGAGGATAGAGTATGTTGATCAATATTCAATTATTACAGCAAACGGGTGATGTTACACGGAGAGTCCGAAGAAGGCGAACCGACGCGAATGTCATCAGAGAGGGCTCTAACTCGCCCAATTGGACTTGATAAGGTCCCTCAAATAACCGGCTTCCTCCTTGTAGTCCAAAGGAATGATCCTCGAGATTCCGTATCGCACCCTGGTTTGATCTTGGTACGTGTCGAGTTTCGCGCGGCAGGCGAAGTTGAAGGTGGAGTAACTGGACTTGGACAAGATCGCGGGGTACTTTGTAGGTTCGTTATCCTAGGCGAGGGTTGTTCAGTAAACGTCAGCCGCTGTGTCATCTAAGCAACATACCTTGATCTCCATGAGTTCACCCGCATCCATCTTGAAGACAGCTAAACCCACGTCGTGGAAGCCCTGCAACCAAGCTTGCCCGGTGTAATCAGAGACCGCCATAGAGATGATGTACCTTGAGAAAGTGTGAGCAGGGGCACCAGAATCTGGGTCACAGACGAAGCACCTGTATTCAGGTTTCTCCCAAGTTTGTTCACACTTTTCGCAGTGCCAACCCTCTCCGATGGAGGTGACCTTCTTCTTGCACGATTGGGTGGGGCACGCAGGGTAAGTGGGATTGTCACCCTTGATGTGCAAGACGGTGCCGCGGCAGGAGAACATCTGGGCCTTTTCCGCGATTTGTAGGTTCTGTTTGATGTCCTCGATGGTTCGTATGTCAGCCCTGTTGAAGGTAGCGGCTCCCCCAGGTCCCGAGCCCGCGATGGAGTACGCCGTGAAACTTTGAGTAGCGCCAACGGAGTCATACCACCCCCGAAGGACGTGGGCGTCAGGAATGTCAGGGTTGACGGCCATGATACTGGTGCTAATCATGGACAGAGATCGTCCTGCGTAGCGGACATGGATCAATACTCGTTGGGGGATCCAAAATGACATGGTGCCTCACCCTGGAACTCGCCAATCTTCACGCCCTTGAACGCAATGACAGGATTGCTACCATCATCATCGTACGTCTCGGCCTGTTTTCCCCAGAGGGTGAGCCTGATTGATGAGTTCGAGCGATCAACCAGTGTGAGTTCTCGCTTCGAAACCTACGCCCTATTGTTAGCTACAACAAGGTGGAGAGGTTGGTCACACTGACCGTCCTGTTTGTTTTGGTCGGAATCGTGGAAACATCTCCAACTTCACTGACAATTCCGATCACGTCTGGTGGGTGGAAACGTCAGGGAACTGTGGGATAGTGAGGAGCACGGCGATACCTACCACATGTCGAATCCTTAGGTTTGTTGATAAGTTCATCCAACTTGGCGAAGTTGTACTTGATCTCAGGCACATCACTCTGATCCGTACACTGTGGCCAATGTCAATTCTTGACGGATGGACTGCTATATTGCTGGATTCTTACCTCCTCAACTTCGGTGTTCTTCTCCAAAGCGAGTTCGTAATCGTTTGCGACGTTGTTAAATTTCTTCTTTGCAAGGTTTACCCTCGCCTTTGAGATGTAATAAACCTTGCCTTCTTGTAACCTGTCGTAGAGTTGATCTACGACCAGGTTGAAACCTGTTCCGCGGATCTCCCCAGTTTCGTCCATGAGCGTGACGCTGAAGAGCTTCCCTTCGCCGCGCGGGTTTGACCAGTTTCTGATTTCGGACTTTTGAGTGACCCGAGCCTTAATGGTCCAATTGTTGGAGTACGGACTCAAGCCTTCGATTGGTATGGTTGGTCGACTTGGCTTAGGAGGTGCCGCTCGGGGTCCCGAAGGCCCCGCTGCGCTGGGTGGTTTGGAGGTCGTTCCGGGCGCATCGAAACTACGTGGAATAGGGTTTCCAATCTTCTCCGCGTCTTTGGCCAGGACTTCGAAATCAAGGATGATCACGATACTGCTCGTTCAAAGCGGTTGTGTTAAGAATCCCCGTGACGCGCACGAGATCTCAGGGACCACCCACCGTCTGTCCTGAAGTTTGTTGATCGCAAAACGCGCGATGCGAATAATTGTTCCTTTCTTCACCTCCCCGTTCTCAAACATAGGGTTGTGCTGAGTGGCGACCATCGCCTGCATGACGTGTGCTCCGTCGGAGATCACAGTCCGCCACCGTCCCTGTTGACCCATTTCTATGGGCCTTGTCTGGACGAATTGCACAATGGGGGAGCTCGACCAGACAGGGTTATCTTGGCCGGGCAAGGACGCGATGTCGTTGAGGAAACCAGTGGTGAGCTGAGGTATTTCCCCATCCATGGTCGTTGTAATCAAGAGGGGTGACGCGGTGTGACTCAACCGTGACGGGAACGGTCGCGTTATCAATTGCGATCACGTGCCGTCCATCAGGGTCAGGTCCAGAGTCGACGTTCCCTTCGAAGCGCTTCAGCTGCATAACGTCGTCCCTGATGGGTGGGCTGATACTGGACTCAGCGGCCGTCTGTTTGTTGAGGTGAGGGATCATCTGATTGGCGAGTCTTGCACCAGTTCCTCATCCTGTCAGTCCAGGATTGTTCTGTTCCTCGGCTGCCGGAAATACCTGTTGCGAACCCTCTACCATGACTTGCTGAGCTCCGCAAAGAGCGACGCCATGGATATCGGAGATGGGGGTGACGAACTCTTAGAGCTCCCCCAACCTACGACTGGGAACACCAAACCCGGGCATGAGCCGAGGGGCTACTTCCACTCCACCCTCGCCAGAACCACCTTCTCGGTCTGCTTTGGGGAAAGCACCATTCTGTTTGCTCTGTTGATGTTCCAGGGACTCGATATCCTGGACGCAAGGTAGCCGCTTTTCGTCCGAGTTATCTGAGCATTTACTCAAGCCAACAGGTCGAGGATGGTGCACTGGCAGTTTTCCCTGGCCACTATATTATTCAGCATCACTGTCTTTATACCGCTGTCTTTCAGCCTCGTGTTGACGTATAGACGGTCGGCGACTGGTACGGGTCTCCCTGTTGTCCGATGGTCTGGATCATAACCGAACTACGGTTCTAGATCACCGGCTCCAGCGGCGGTCATTCGCAGTCAGGTGCCTGTTGACCGTACTACCAGTCTCTTTCTTCCTTTTCATCCTCTCCTATGTGCCATTGCCCTCTTCCATATCGGAAACATCTGGGGTGTCCGCCATTGTCTCGCGCCTCACCGTAATCGGGACGGTCATTCTTGGCCTTCTCTCTGGCTTTGGTTCAATCAACAATGCCTGGTATTACTTGCCAATCTTGTCCCAAAACCAAAAGTACAGTGAGGATTTCCATCAAAACAACGCGGTTGTACTCATTTCGGCTAAGGACCCCAACAGATGACGACGTTTCATCTGCTGAACGAGCGTTAGCAAGAGTCCGACAAGACCTAGCAAACAAGCGAGCGGAACTGCTGAGGAGGGAATCTTCCCAAAGTTCGCCTGATCCTGGATGGCTTTCGAAAGTTGCTATACACTTCCGCGGTGGTTCTGGTATGTTCCCACCGGGCGTCGTTCGGCGAAAGCTAACATGTGAATTAGAGTCTTCAGCGTTATCTCAGGAGCTGCAGGGCCTGGAAGCTTTGGAATACCAGATGTCGAAGAACTGGGAGGTATTACGACAACAACGGGAAAACGCAAAGTTCTCCACCACCTTGAAAGGCAGAGTATTTGCTATCGTAGGTCGTGGATTCGCCGTCTACTGCGTATTCAGAATCGCCAGCGTGAGTGCAAATGTGCCTGACGATGAGCCTCTGTTTATGAATAGCGCACTGCAGTCGGTCGTGAATCTCGTTGGGCCCGTTCGTTCGAGCGATTCAACATCGACGTCATCCGACATGGTGACCCAACTCGTTGTGTATGGGGTATCCTTGTTTCCTTCTATCGACCTGCCGGAAGACCAGGTGGCTTCGGTCGCTCGCCAAATTAGCTTGGTCCTGATAGGGGCAATCATTCTGAGCTCCTTAAAACAGCTGATGAACGGAGTAAAACGGGTGTGTCTTGTTCTGCGTATTTCAGGAACAAGGGGGGATGTTTACAAGGGGTTCTGTTTTAGGTGCTCAGTGTTACCAACAGGAACCTCGGCGCCTCTGTGATGTTGTTGCTGTTGGCTCAGATCATGGTGCGGCTGACTTATGCTCCCATTCCCGAAGGGGGTCCCTTACAATTTTGCCAAGGGTATTTACCTGCTTTCTACGTTGATTCAACTGCGGACGTCCTTTCCGTCCAGCGACACGGAGGGGGACCTTTTCAAAACGTTACCCGAGTATGTGGCATTCGGCGGATCGTTTGATGGATCGTTCCTGGCCGCTGTAGTGGTCACTGGGTTTGCGAGATGGCTCGATGATAAGGTTAACAAATGAGGAGCCTGGTCCTGGATGTGTAAGGTTGCACACAACATGTCTGGAAACGGATGCACTCATCACAAGCTTCTAGTTGCTTTCGATATAGCCGAATTGTGTGGATCGTACCGGATTGTGGGCCTTCCTCCGTTTTGAGCCATGCGTTACCCACAGCAACGCGTACTGAAAGGCGCAGGGTCGAAGGTTCACGCTTGAACTCTGATGCCACGAGGGCGATAGGAAATGGTTCAATGGCAAGACGCCGGTGTCCGCGTCCAGTAGATTTAGATCAGAGGGCCTCTGATGTTGGAAAACCAAGACAGGGGTGCCTTTGACGGACTCAAAAGTGTTATCGACGGTGATCGAGATCGCGATCGGGGTGATTGGAGAATTTAACCGTTCCTCGGGTTGAACATACACGGAGGCGGAATGTATTGCTTAAACGACCAACGTGATCTTCAACGGAACGCCGGGCAGCCCTTGATGCACCCTCTTGCATATAGGAAGGCAACCCGACCGAGCCCTGATACCCGTTACACACTCGTGCAGCTTAGGACGGAGGAGGGAAACCGTTGTCGGCATCCTTACGTTCGGGTGCATGCCAGGGGACTGGCGGCCGACTACACAAGGAGTCGGCATTACTGCATACTGAGCGGGGCGATTCCTGACCTTCCAAATCAACCTTCTTTCAGACCATCTGGTGAGTGAATCTCGGGGGTAGGGTGCGGGCCTGGGGTCACTTATGTACACCCAGGTGATATGCAGCGGCTTGGACAGTCCGCCGCTTTTTACATGGCACCCGTGCGACAAGATGAGGGTTGAGGTGCGCCGAATTCAGGTTCTCACAGGAATTTTGGTGGGATACGGCTTTCCGCAGTTGGTAATGTTGATGATTAGCGAGTGATCTGTAGAATGTGCCTGGGGGTCCGTGATCGTGCGTACCTCATGCCGTCCGAAGCCAGGGTCGGCAGCGAGCCAGCGGGGATATGTCGTGGGTGCACAGTGAGGGTCACAGGGACGGATGCGACCCCGCCCACGATGCTACGGTTCGTGAACACACTGAACGGGAATTGAAGGGCCCGGATCACCTGCCGTAAATCAGCGCGGTTTCCGCTTTTGGAACAATGGCGGCGACGTGACGAAAATGAAACGGGACAACCGGACATGTCGTGCGCGTGTCATGCGCGCGCACCCGCCTATTGTCCTGCGACGTCAATGGCAAGGGTGAGAAATACGGCTGTCCGGAAAATGTGAGTGACCCATCGGAACCCTTCCTACATTTCCTTCACCACCGTGGTCATTCACTCTTTAGGCGGGACTCACCCCCGAACCCACCCCAAAACTCCCTCTATAAAGGCCTCCGGCTCTGGTGCAGGTCACCGTCGTCGCCTCGTCTCTACTTATCAAGCGTTGACCCCCGCGGCCCACAGCATCATGGTCGCTTTGCTTTCCTTCGTCGCTCTGCTCCTCTCAGCCCTTTTGGCTCGCACTTCTCCCGTACCCGTCGAGCTCGCCGCAAGGGGTCCAGTCTTCAATCAGGCTCAACGCATTCAGTACGGTGTTTCTGTCCGCAGCGACGTAACCCGGTTTGTGGTCAAATATGCAAATGCCGGGCGCTGGAAACCATCGACGGCCGTATCCATCTCGCTGGGTGTGAGCCTGCTCCAGCAGGTACCTATATCTCCTTTCTACCCCGTCAGACTTTCGCTGATGAGCACTACTCACAGGACCTTCCTCCTGCTTGCCCCCAGTCTGGCTCGAGCTCCACGTCCGAGGACTGCCTTTATATGGTTGTCTATGTTCCCAACTCCATCGGTCCCGGTAGCAACGCTCCAACTCTCTTCTGGTTCGTTTCCACCCCATTGTCCTTTGTCATGCGCGCTCAAGTTTTTATCAGGATTCACGGTGGATCGTTCACGAGCGGTTCTGCGAGCGATCCTGCAATCAACGGCGCTAATCTCGCCTCCGCAACCCAATCCATCGTCGCAGTTGTCCAATACAGGCTCGGTGGTGTAAGCCTTCATCGGTTGTTGTGCCCGTCCCCTTGCTCACTTTTTTCTAGCTTGGCTTCATGGCTCCCAACGGAGGGACCAACCTGGCCGTCAAGGATGTCATCAACGCTTTGAAGGTCTTGAAAGCCGGGGTTCCTATGATTGGCGGATCCGCGTCCAAGATCACGATCGCTGGCCAAAGCTCGGGTGCTACCATGGTCAGGGCCCTCCTCGCGATCCCCTCTGCCTCTTCCCTCTTCGGGTCTGCGATCCTCCAATCCGATCCAATGGTAATATTTTTGCAAGTGTTCCCAGTGATCAATGCCTCATTCATTCCTTTTATCCAGGACTATGGATTCCTGTCCGCCGGAACACAACAGACCATGCAGAACTTTTTCAACCAGCAGTTTTCTTGCAACCCATCTACCGACAGTTGTGCCTCCTCCCTGTCCGTCAACGACATCCTCAGCGCATCCAGCACCCTCTACTCCCAAGCTATCTTCCTGGATCAAGCTGCCGGCCAAGGCGAACCTATCCGTCCCCTCCGCGATGGACAACTCATTTCCTATACCTTAACCACCAGCACGCCGTTTCCTCAGGTTTCAAAACCAATATTGGTGACCACTGTTGCCAACGAAGCAGGTTCCAGTATCTATGGCGGATTCAGTTCCCCCATGTCTGAGTCGGACTATCTGCAGTTTGTCAACTGGAGCCTCGGAACCTCCAGGGCTGGCACCGTTCTTGCTTCCCAACGATATACGGTTCAGACCCTTGCAGGGGTTACCGATGCCCGACCTAGCCTTGAGAGGATGGGTACAGACTCTCTGTGGAAATGTTCATCCTGGACCTTCTCTCGCACATGGGCTTCAAAGGGCGGACCTGCGTACGTTGGAATGTACGTTCTTGGAGCTACATACCCGACCAATGCGGGGATTCCCTTCTGCACCAGCAATGGTTCTGTTTGCCACCAGGATGATATCCAGATCGTGGTAAGTCTCGGACCCCACCTTGATTTTTGCCCAGCTCAATGACGTAACTGCCGCAGTTTGGAACGACGAACAACCCAAATGCCCAGCAATCCCAATTAACTCAAGAGATTCAAACACGCTATAAAGCCTTCTTGAACAGCGGTAACCCTAACGTTTCCGGACGTGCCCAGTGGAATGCCGCCACCTCATCTTTGACCAATACCATCCTCCTTGGGGGCTCCGGGCCAGCGCCGATCGATGCCTGCATTCCGAACTTTTGGGGTGGTACTGCGCTTTACGATTATCAGGTCTACGGCCTCTAACTGGCAACTTCCCACTCCACCGTGCGCTTGCACAACCCCTAATATTTTCCCTTCGCTCCACGTTCCTGATTCTGTTTATGGCCCTAATAGCCTTATTTTAATCCTCACCTGTAGCATACGACCTCTGCTTCGTTCCTCAGTGTATGTAGCCTTATCGCGATTGTCGTCTCGTAAACGGTGTATCCTTTCGTCCAAAGGATCTCGGTCTGATCGGCTTTGATCGGGACGAACCAAGTCAACCACGCGCCCTCCGGCAACGCGGATGAACGCGAACCCCGAGGACACACCTAATAAGAGAGCCTTGCCCATTGACTTGAGGTTTCCCGACCCACCTTCCTTCCGCCCCCTCAACACGCTCGTTCATAGTCGCCGAGACACCCCCGTTGTTGTTCTCTACCACCATCCAACCCGCGTGAAGATGAAGAGGGCATTTGCTACTGTTTCGATGGCACTCGCCGCTGCGGTGCTGTCGGAAGTTCCAGGTGTGCATGCGGACTACAACCTTATTCGCGCATGGGAGGGGCAGACATTTTTCGATGGCTGGGAGTTCTACGGATATTATGACAACCTTACGAACGTGAGTCCTGCGCAGTGTCCGATCGGCGAATGGCACTGAACCCGACGCAGGGAGACGCGATTTGGGTAAACCAGTCCGTTGCAACCAAAGACCGCCTGGCGTACGTGGACGGCAACGGAAAGGCCATCCTCAGAGTCGATAATGTCACCAACGTCCCTTGGAACGAGAAACGAAACACGGTTGGCTCTACCAACACTCTCAACCAAGAAACGTTCCGTTTACGGTCCTCCCTATAGGTCCGAATCACGTCCAAGGATTCGTTCCCAGTTGGGAGCGTGTTCTTGCTCGATGCTTCGCATGTCCCTTATGGATGCAGCGTCTGGCCAGGTGTGGAAAACCCCTCGCTTACCCGTTTTTGATGTGCTGATCAACTTCGGCCTCGCTAGCGTTCTGGACCATGGGTACGGTGAATTCTCCACAAATTACCGGTGTGATCCGCTGACACCGGCGTAGGGGATGCTTGGCCGCTTGGGGGGGAGATTGATATCGTTGAGATGTACGTTCTCCCGCCATACCACATGCTGCGCAAGGGCCCCATATGGAACTTTCTTTCAGCGTCAACTTAATGACCCACAATCAAATGGCCGTCCACGCTCTGACTGGTTGCACCAAGGCAAACAACAGCCAGCAGACGGGCACTAACCTCGCCTCCAATTGTACTGACGGTACGGGCTGCACCGTTGCAGAAACAAACTTGAACAGTGCTGGACCTGCGTTTGCGAATGCGCAGGGTGGCGTGTGGGCCACACAATTTGATGTTTCTGGTGCGTCCCATCCAGTTCTTTCGACCGAGGACTGTGTTAACTTCCGTTGCAGGCATTTAGTAGGGTTACTCGCTGACCTTGATTCATCCGAGTACTGACCCCTCCTCCCCGAAACATTAGCATTTGGTTCTGGAATGTGAGGGCAACATCTAGCCTATCAAGGATGTTCGACTAACCCCGTCCTCCAGCGTGCCAATTTGCCGGACAACGTGAAGAACCATGGACCTACTATCAATACCACTACATGGGGCCTCCCTTCCGCTGCGTACCCGGCTTCCACTTGTAATATAACCAAGTACTTCACAGCGCAGAAGGTCCGTCGTGCTTTTCCGCGTTTTTATCAGCGATGTTCATCGACTCTCATAGCTCATCCTTGACATCACCCTCTGTGGGGACTGGGCTGGTGTTCCCTCAGTTTACAACTCGACTTGCAGCGGTAACAATGGAACAACCGGGCTTTGCGTAAGCCCTTCACACGTTCCGTTAATTGGATATTGACACGGTATACACGCAGTACAACGACAACGTCATTGGCGTAGGCAGTCCCCGCTATGACAATGCCTACTTTACGATCAACTACGTTCGCGTGTACACAGTCGACGGCCTCCCTTCGTCCGTTTCAAGTTCTTTACACCACGCCAGCACTCTCACCGTCACCAGCACCGACCGTCGACCTACTGCTACCGGTGCTACCAGCGGGTCGAAAATTGGTGTTGTACTCAGTACCTCATCTCTCCAGCTATTTTTGTTGTTTGTTGTCGGTATTATCGCTGTTGTTATCTAACGGTAGATAGACACTACGCGCACGCTCCTAGACTTTACTGTAGACACTACCCTGGACTTTTCCCCCTTTCTGTGCCTGTCTACTGACGATCAGGACACTCTATATTTGATTTTTACATATAAGCGCCGATTGTCGGCCCGACGCCCCGGATATGTACTTTGTGGCCAAACATCCGATCACACCCTGGATCATTGGCTCCCAACACGAAGCCAATACGTTCTATCAGCCATGGCCACGTTATCGCAGCCTCCATCGGACGTCGTACCAGTCGTAGCCGACGCGACGGTCCTCTCAACTGAGGTATGGACTCACGCGAAGCATATGAAGAAGCATACCTGATCAGAGCTCGACGCAACCAGGTCACCCCTGACGAGAAACCTGAGAAAGAGAAATGGATTCACCTGGCCTTCACTTGGTCAGGGAAGAATTTCACCCTTGATATCGCCGAATCGGATAGGTCAGAACGCTCGGCTCATTCCCGATGTCACCCTATGAGTCGTTGGAAGCGGCGCTGACGTTGGGATCGTTTCGCGTATAGGGTGTTCGATCTCAAGGTCGCCTTGCGGGAATCGACGACCGTGCCGGAGGAGAGGCAGAAGATTCTGGGCCTCGTCAAAGGGAAACTCCCACCCGATCAAGTACGGATGTATGTGCCTTACTTGTCTTCCCTGGATGTGCCGGAATTGTTACGCTAGCGATGGGGGTACTGATTCCCTCGGCGCAGAGGAGATCTAAACCTCGCTAGCAGGAAGAAGTTCACGCTGGTCGGAACGCCCCAAGGACACGAAATCAAAGACCCAAACGGTACACTTGGGTTTACCTGTTGGATCGAGATAAGGTTTCTGATACGCGTCTCCGCGCTTTAGAACTCTTAAATCTGCCAGACGTGGTCAACGACCTCGACTTCGACCTTGCTATCGACCCCGTCGCGGCGGCCGCCTACCTCAACGACCAGCGGAACCTTCGGAAAATCCGGGAACATACAGCAAAACTGCAGTTGAACATCATCAACCCGCCACGCCCCGGAAAGCGGCTTCTCGTTCTTGACATCGACTATAGTGAGACTAGCATGGTTTTGGCTTTGGCTTTCTTGGTGCTCACGCAAAACCGCTACCAGCTATACTTGACACCAAACCACTCACGTCTGGAGCGCTTCCTCCCGCTGAATGCGCGCGCCCGGGGCTTCATGAGTTCCTGGAGTTGGTATACCCTCACTATGATATCTGCATCTGGTACGAAGGGATTAGTCGGACGTGAGAATTGCTTTTGATTACTCTGCCATTCAGGTCGCAAACCAGCTGGATATGGCTCGAGGCAAAACTCGTTGAGCTTGGGATGGTGGGCTCCGATAAGAACTACAAGGCAAGTCGCATGGCAGATGATTCAGACAACGATTCTTTGTTTCTGACCCATTGTTAGATTTCGTTTGGTATGTCGGCGGCTAAAGGCCGGATTTTCTGGCGTTTATCTCCCAACTATTCAGTGCTAGATAAAACCTCGATGTTTACCGTTTTCTCCATGAGAGACGGTCAACAGTACACGCACTCCGTCAAACCCCTCCAAATAATATGGAATCACCTGAAACAATAGTACGTCCCCAACCTTCCCGCGGTGTGAGGGGATCTTAGCCTCTCGTCTGTGAACAGCAACGCGAAAAACACCATCCATGTGGATGACCTTGTATGGGTTTCCTCGCTCCTGGACTTTGGATCGATCCCTAAGAGCGATCGCTTGATAGAGCAGGAACTTTGCGTTGAACCCACGATCCGGACTGAAGATCCACGCGTTCAAGGCGGCGCACACCCCCGAAGCGCAGGGTGACAGAGAACTATACAAGGTCGGACGGTACATGGCATTCATTGCGACCACAACGGAGGATTTCACCCTCCTCAATCACCACGTAAGGACGGGTAGATGTCTTTCACAGTATGGCATAACTGACTGCCCACAGGAGTGGAAACGGGTGGTCCGAAGTTTGCCGCAGTGATTTGATTTTCGTTTGGATACTCCGGAGGGGTGGCCCCGGATCCACGCTACGATACCCTGATTATAATCTCGGATGGAATTGGTACATGTAATACTACAGCGTCAGGATGCTTGGTGACTTTTAGGACTCCAAAAGAGCGACACCATTGGTAACGATGTCGAACGTGAGCAAAGTGGAAGGACCAGAGGCAGCTCCTTGGATGTGTCGCGCGTTCACGTCCTGTAGGCGAGCGGGGGTCAGGATGTCCGTGGCCGGATCGTACTTCCACTTGTGCCTGGTAACAGCTGTAAGGGGTGGTTAGATGGTCGAAGTGGGGGACGTGGTAGGTGCATACTCGGCAACAGCTCGTCACGGGGAAGACCTAGATAAGATTCAGCGAGCGATACGGGGATGCTCGTATAGGCCTTCGAGATCAAGTTAAACGCGCGACGTCGGAACGAAACTTTTGAAGGTATTGTAAGAGGTGGTACCGAAACTCGACGTGGATGGTGCCGTTCTCACCGGTAAATGTTTTGACCATAGACGGTCCGAAGATGCTCAGGTCGGCATCTGCACTTAGGGTTTCCGAAAGAGTTTTTGCCCGGTCGTAGACTTGAGCATACTTCCTCTCAGACGTAGATGCCAATAGGTTAAAGAGCCCTTCCACCACGGGATGACGTTGGAGTGGCGGAGGGAGGCGGGTCAATGCGAACCTGCCAGGAGGTCTGGTCGCAAATATTCAGTAAAGTCAAGCGTTTTTGGTCTTGAAACCGTACATATCATCCATAATCAGGTACGATAGTACGAGCGGGGCTGTGAGCAACAGCCGCGACACGTCACCGTCATGCTCTGTCTGTAGATCCCGTCGAATGAGATTAGGAGGTAGGTGACTGGAGGTATGAGGTCTCTGGGACGTACACGAAGATCGTGCAGTTCTGCCAGCGTGGCCAACCCAGACCAGTCTTTGTCTATGGCCTTGCTAGCGAAGACAGGGAATGCCTCCCTGTAGATTGTGTATATCGGTGCTTGCTGTGGTTGGGCCGGTGGCGGATTTGTGGGAGGGGCGGCCTCCTGTGCGCCTGTCGTTGGTGGCGCCGCGTGACTTGCCCCTGTGTGTGTCGCACCAGGGCCCTCAGGAGGTGGGGTTGGCAGAGTTCTAGTGGCCATGGTCAATGTCGAGGAGGATGTGGTGTGAAACCGGTTTTGCAGTTGAGGGGTGAGTGACTGATTCGATCGGAGCGCTGCGCTCATCGACATCTCCCCCTCTGCTTACGACCATGGAGGGTTTCGATGAAGAAATCGAGTCGATTTTGTACATGTGCAGGGAGGTCTCAGGTGCGTTGCGCGTCCGGACGCCGCTAGGATAACACGCTGAGATGTAGCTAGTCTTCAAGATTCCTCCGCTGAAGAAGAACGAGGGTCACCGAGCCCAGGAATGGGGTGATCTGGGAAACCCCCTCTGGAAGGGGCGACTAAGGATTATCGAGAAGGGTGCCGGTGTTAACATTCTGTTTGAGGATCCCAATACCGGTGCGCTATCATGTCGTCCGAGCGTATACGCCGTCGTTGATCACGCACCACAGGCGAACGTATGCTGACCTCCCACTCGTTACTCGTCCTCGGCTGACCGAAGCAAAGTCTTCGCCACTGCCCCTTATGACCCGGCCAAACCTTCCGTCGAGGGTGTTTTAGATTCATCACGCTATTTTGTCGTCAGGGTTGAGGACGGTGGTCGGAAAGCCTACATCGGTATGGGCTTCTTGGAGAGATCGGATAGCTTCGATTTCAGTACGTTCGTGAGACCAGCGACGAGGACCGTGTGTGTCTTACTTCACCGCCGATAATCGCAGATGTCGCGCTTCAGGATTATACCAAGTACGCCGCCCCTCCCATTCCTGTGTTTTGGCTGTGGGACTTACCGCGGTGCAGGCGTTGGAGAGCCAGGATGAATCCTCCAGAGGTCGATGCCGGACAACCTTCTCCCCATCTTCCTGCGGGGCCAAAGAAGGATTACTCGCTGAAGGATAACCAGACTTTCTCTATCTCCATACCAGGGAAAACGAAGAACGCACAGTCGAAGGGTGTGTCGGATCTATTCGGTTCTGACTCCGGTAGTTCGGGTGGAGGCGGAGGTGGGGGTGGAGGGTTCCCATTGCTCCCACCACCACCTGGCCGTTGACATACGTTGTTGATCGCGGAACGGTTCGCGCTACAGTCTAGACCAGAAATCATATTCTCAAACGGAGGTCGGAGGGCCGTCGAAGCCTTATGCATTGGGCATTGTGTATTCTTTTCGTACACCCCCCTCTACGGGGATCATCTCCCTTCCAGTTCAATCCATTTTAAGATCTACGCACGAATATTTTATGCATTCACGGTTTCTAATGGGTGGCTATGGCTCTCGGTTACCATGAGCAACGAGCCAGGGGTGCTGCACGATACCTGTATAAACAACCAAATGATACTACTCTTGGATTCCGCCCGCAAGCGTTGCGGCTCGTTCTAGCTCCAACGTAAACGTCGCCTCGCCCCGAGCGTCTCAATCCAGAGCCGGCCCACGGGCCGCTGCCAGATGTCGCCTCAGTTTGATCCGCGCGGATCTGTCTTGCCGAGAACTGTCACAAGGCTCCGCGATGCACCATCTCTTCGAGATAGACGAGTTGGTCAGGGAGATCGCCAGGCACATGTTCGCGTGGCATCCCCCACAACGCTTCGTGCTCGACTGGGCGCTGACCTGCAAGTCGATCTCTGACCCCGTACTGGACGTGTTGTGGGAGACACAGGACAGCCTGATCAATCTCCTCAAAACCCTCCCTTCAGACATCTGGGAAATGAACCGCCGAAAGCTTGTGAGCCATCTCCATCGTTCGATTCTCATGTGATTCATTGCCGCCAGCACCTTACCCGCGTTCCCACCCGTTGCGAGTGGGGCCGGTTCGAGAACTATCGGCGTCGCATCTACAATCTGCAGGTGAACGAAGAGCCACACTGGGATGGACTATCCACGAGGGTCTATCAACTCCTCGACCTCTACTTCCCGAACGGTTCCTTCCTCCCGAATCTACAGAGGCTGACGTGCTTCATTGATTGGGAACATTGCGCGTGGATCAAGCTGTTTCTATCCCCATCCCTCCTTTATATCGACCTGAACACGTTCGAAAGCGACCCCGGTCCAATAGCTGGGCCCATGTTGGAATCCCTCCCGATGGAATCCCTACAAGCACTCCACCTCGAGGATTTCCCCCTGGATGTCGCAAGTGTAGGAACACTGTCGAACTGTTTGCTCAGGCTCTCTGGCCCTTTGCAAGACCTTATCACGTATCACAAGATTTCGAGTGATGCCGCGGCCCACATATCCCAGCTTTCGAATCTCCGAGTGCTGGGGATCTCATTTAGAGAGTCGAACTTTACTCTGCCCGGGGCGGTGGACGTGTTCCCGTCGCTGAAGAGCCTCTACGCCCAGGTCGACGATAACCTAGACTGGCTTGACTTGTTGAAAGACATGAGAGCCGGGTTGAAATACCTATCCATCAGTTGGACGGAAGGCTTGGCACCCCCTCCAGATTTTACCCACCGGCTGGTCTCAGCTCTCCACACCTCCGGCGCACAAGACACCCTACGTGTCCTACGGATAAATGCCAGCAGACCGTGGGGTATCTCAGGGACGACAGTTGTACCGCTTCTATCCCTCCACAACCTCACCAATCTGGAAATCCACACTCCATGCCATACGCACGCCTGCGCGTTCGACCTCGTAGACGCCGATGTAGCGCAACTGGCCTCGTCCTTAAGCAAGCTCAGGACATTGATCCTCGGTGGACCAAAATGCGTACACCCCTCCCCGGGATTCACCGTGGACGGTCTCTTCTTCCTATCGAAGTATTGTGCGTCCCTCCTCGATCTCGAAGTCCACTTCAATGCGCCAGAGAGTCGGATATTCAATGGCTCCTCCGACGCGGACGAAGGGCGTGTCCCGATACGAAGTCTCTTTAGTCGAGCGAGTAACTGCAACCTACGCTGGTTGTATGTCCACGAACTCCCTTTCCCGACCACGCCAAACTCCGTCGGGGTCATGACGTACTTTTTGATCCATCTCTTCCCTCACCTGGATACGATCGTGCAGACCGGCAGCCTCTCGGAGCCGTGGGCGGAAACGCAACGTGGGATTCAGGCGTGGCAGGCCTTCCGCCGTATTACGGTCCCAGCAGGTACCTAAACTTCACAACCGCTTGTATCAGCCGGCCTAACATTCTAACAGTGATACCCGAACCGATGCCTCCCCAATGACACCTCGACTCGCGATTTTGAACCGAAGGGTTCGCCGTTCAAGGGGGTCCGGTTAAAGGGCCCAACAAGTTGTGGAATCCTCAACTTCACCCTCGCTGGTTCTCCGCCACCCACGTGCTCGGAATTGGGTACCGAAGGAAGCTGACTGACGTCACCACCGTCTCCTGTGATCTCACCGGTTGGTACATCGCTCTCAAAGGCGCCCCCACCCGGCTTTAACAACGAGCTTTTCATAGGGCCAACAGCCATTCACAGCAGTCGTGAAAAATGGGCCGTGGACCCGAAGAGATCAGACCGCCAGAACCCGTGAACCCGACGCAAATAGCCTCGCAAAAACAGTCTGCAGCCAATAGAATACCAAAAGGCTGCCTGCTCGGCACGTGGACGGTTCGGATCCGCCAATTCCCTCTTCACCTAGTACGCTGGCCCACTCCTAAACGTCGGCGGTTGAGAAGCTAACCCCTTTGACAGGAAAGAAAAGAGGCCGGGATCCGAAAGCGACCGATTGTTCCGTTTTCCCAGGTCGAAGAAGAGATCCTCAATACAACCGGGCAGCGCCAACGCTTGACCTGGCCGGTTGCGGTCACGTTCGACCTTCAGGGTCGTGATGCGAGGAAGGGAGCGGCCCCGACGAAGGCCGTGTCTCTACCGGCAGCGTTCGCAACGACTTTGGACTAAACGGGCAGCCGATCTGGGGTCGACGTTCCCCCAGAAGACGCCCTCCGAGAGGGGGGTTATCGGTTTCCCGGACAATCACGAGACACTCGTGCGACACAATGTTGTAGCTTGGGGATGTGGGTAACGAGGCTGCTAGGGGTGGCAATTAGAAACCCCCGTGGTGTTCATTATCAAGCTATCCGCTCACAGCTACGACGAGCTTCTAACAAGATAAGCGCCCCATGATTGGGAGTGGGGGGAATTTGTAAACGGATTTACTGGTGAGTGGCATGACCTTCATCCAACCCTGGTTACGAAAACTCCTATGATAGGACCTCCGTGTGTGGAATCATCGGTAGCCTGGCCAGCTGGGTGCCAGGCAAGAGCACGAGGGTCCCCGGGCCGAGTCGTCGAGGTTAAACCAGGAGGCTGGAGGGGTGCTCCAGATATCTGTGAAACGACCCTCAGGTTTTCTCTGCACCAACCGGGCGTGTTCAGGTTCCCCACTGTAAATGCGGTACAACGTTTGACAGTTGGAGATTAGGCAATGTATTGCCCAAAGGCCGGGACAGAGACCAAGCAGGTGTTTGGCAAATTTGTTGATGCAGTCCGTGGGAGCCAGCAGAAATTGGCGGCATAACGAGTTGAGTCTATGATCATCTCAGGCAAGTTTGTTCTGAATCCGCACAAAGTTTACCGAGTCTTGAGCTTGAGCTTCTCCCCGGAACCACGGGAAGGGTCTCGATCTGTGCCAACTCCGTCGCAACCGTTCGGAGGTGCGCCAACAAAACGCCGAAATCGAATGGGCCATCAACATTGAATCCCGAATTCTGAGCTCAATAGTGAGCTTCAGTCAGTTTTCAACTTCGGGAACCATTGGCGGATTAAGTTGTGCGACGAACAAGCCAAAAGGGGTCACACTGTGCGGTCTATTGAATAGGGATATTGCTATGGGTGGGGAAACAGCTGAGATACTCACTGGTTGGCTGAATTCGCTCTTCCCTGTCTCGCCGGGATGACGGGCGCCCCGCCGTTTTTCTGGAGCATGCCGGTCCAAAGCGCAGGGTTTGTCATCCTCTGGGTCAGAAGGCGAATTCAGACTCGGAACCACACACACCTGAGAACTTTCGTGCTGGTGCCTTCCTTTTTTTGGGGATTGGTGTTCACGCGATATCGGGTTAATCATGGTATAAAGTGGTGCTGAAGCACGGGATATGACGGAAGTTGGACGTTGACGTGCAGATTGCCAGGGCTCGCAATGCACCCGTCCGGCTTGTGTTAAAAAATCATCCTTTCCTCTCTCTCCTTATTTACAACCAAACCCGTGAAAAACCGGTTGCGTCTTGGCCTCGCATTAGGTAGCCGTAGCTGGATAGAAATTCTGATATAAAAAAGGGCCTGCGGTGAACGGAGGTGGTCGATCCCGAGCGGCAATTCCCGCGAATTGCCGGACCGCGACTGTCCTCTTTCAAATGTTCAGACCGCCATGGTTCCCTTTCTCATCGGTTCTCCTCTGTCGCTCCAGGCTCTCCGCCATTCGCACTCCGGCGGTCATGTCTGCAGCATACGCGACCCAGTCCAAATGGGTCCCACGCCCGGGTGACCAACAAACACCCCCATACCACGTCTATCACAAGGATATCATACGGTCGGAGCGCGACGAGAGAGACTACAGAGTGATACGCCTCCAGAACGGATTGGAAGCAATGCTCGTCCACGATGTCAAATCCGATAAATCCGCCGCGAGCTTGGACGTCGCGGTCGGTCATCTGTATGACCCGGTGTGTTATGTATTGTCCCTCGACCGTGCGGGGTGCGCTGACCGGGGATCAGCCCGACATGCCAGGGTTGGCCCACTTTTGCGAGCATCTGTTGTTCATGGTATATCGTTTATCTAAATGAAGTCAGGCGTTGTTAATATTGTCATAGGGAACGGAAAAGTATCCTCGGGAAAACGAGTACTCTGAGGTTCGAACTGTTTGTACACTTCACGTACGCGCCGCCTGAATACCCACCACTGTAGTTCCTCGCGAAGAACAACGGGTCATCGAACGCATATACTGGCACGTCTAACACCAATTATTACTTCAATGTTGGGACCCCGGCTCTCGAAGGCGCCCTCGCTCGTTTCGCAGCATTCTTCTACTGCCCGATCTTCTCCCCGTCTTGTACGTCACGCGAGTTAAAGGCAGTGGACTCGGAACACAAGAAGAACCACCAATCGGATATGTGGCGAATCTTCCAGCTGAATAAGCACCTCACCAAGGACGGACACCCATGGAGCAAATTTGGTACAGGTCACAAGGAAAGCTTGTCCCGGGCGGCGAAAGACGCCGTTCGCGCGACTGGCAGCGCCACTTCCTCACGCGTTCCATCTCCAACCTCCTCTGTGGCTTCCAGTAACGGTGAGGAGGACGGAGGACCGGTAGGCAGGGAAACCCGAAGACGGCTCATTGAATGGTGGACAAAGGAATACAGTGCCAACAGGATGCGCCTGTGCGTCGTGGGCAAGGGTAAGATCCCCTCTACTCAAACCTTGAACTGTGTTTAACCGTAATCTAGAATCTCTGGACGAGCTCAGTGATATGGTCTCAAGGTTATTTTCCGATATCCAGAATCGTGGGGTCGAACCCCTCCCAGCTATACCCGATCACCCATTCGGGCCAAATGAGAAAGGTGTACGTCAAGAATATCACTTCTTCCTGGAAACCACTCATTTTTGTCACAGACCATGGTGTCCGTTCAAACGATCATGTCCTTCCATGCCATCGAGGTGTCATTCCCGCTCCCATACCAGCCTGCGAGGTGGAAATACAAACCTGCAAACTTCTTGTCTCATTTCGTTGGTCATGAGGGTCCTGGATCACTGCATTCCTATCTCAAACAAAAAGGTTGGTTAACCGGTTTGAGCTCCGGCCCACAGAGTCTGGCACGGGAGTTTGCCATGTTCAAGGCCACTTTGCATCTCACCAAGGAGGGTTTTTGTAAGTCCCTCGCCACGTCACCACTCAGTGGGGTCCGATATAACCTCCCGTCACAGCGAACTATCGTGAAATCATCCTCGCCGTCCATCAGTACCTGTCGCTCCTCCGATCTTCAGAGTTTCCCCCCTGGTATCAGAAGGAACTCAGCATCATTAGTGCGACAAGGTTCCGGTTCGCCGAAAAACTCCGCCCGGAAAATTATGCAGTCTGGGTGTCAGAACACATGGCGTGGCCCGTCGAACGCGATTCGATCCTGAGCTCCGCCCAGCTTGTGTCGGAATGGGACGAATTCGGAGAAGGAGAGAAGGAAGTCAGGGATACATTAAACAGCCTAACCATCGACGAGGGGAGAGCGGTCGTCATGGCTCGACCTGACGAATTCCAACGCGTATTTGGAGCTGAAGGTAAATCTCTGGACTGGGAGTCGGAACCTTGGTACGGAACGAAGTATTTGGTCGAAAGGTTCGACGAAGACTTCGTCTCCATGGTGAGAGCCAATTCAATACGTGCGTGATAGCAAGTAACTCTTTTTTAGGCTCTGGGACCGAATACCATACCGGAATTGTACCTCCCGAAGCAGAACGAATTCCTCCCAGAGAACCTGGGCGTCGACAAGCGGGACATCGTACAGCCTGCAAAACGACCTCATCTAATCCGCGAAACCCCGCTCTCGCAGTTGTGGTACAAGAAAGATGATCAGTATTGGGTGCCGAAAGCGCAGGTTTGTATCGACATTCGCAGGTGTGTCTGCGCAAAACCACCTGGGTTGATGACGGGTCTGACGAGCATCCAGCCCACATGCAAACACTTCTCCAAAGGCATCGGCCATGACAAGGTATACCCATTTTGCGCATCACCCGCTCCACCGGCCTGAACGTGATAATCAGGCTCTTCGCGGACCTCGTTAGTGACTCCTTGACCGAGTTCTCTTACGACGCCGATCTCGCGGGACTCTCATACAACTATGCATCTCATTCGTTCGGGACAAACCTTGTCGTCGGAGGATACAACGACAAACTACCGGTCCTCTTGCGTCACGTATTTGAAAAGATCAAGGACCTCAAGATCGAACAAGACCGGCTGAACGTCATGAAGGAACAGGTAAGGTTTCCCATGCGATTCTCCAGACTGTGAATAACGTCGTTCTTCGAAAAGCTCAAACGGGATTGGGAAAACTTCTTCTTGAGCCAGACGTATCTAATTTCCGAGTATTATGGAAAGTATCCCCTCACCGAGAACCTCTGGCTGTTGAACGAGAAGCTCCCGGAGATTGCTTGTAAGTCGCACAGGCCCGCTTTCCCGAGCCCCCACTAACTTGCGCATAGCTGTCACGGTGGAGGATCTACAGGCCCACGCCAGGAAATTACTCTCCGATGTCACCATGAAGATTCTGGTCGTTGGCAACATGTACAAGGACGTGAGTGAGCTACCCCATCTGCAGCGCTACCAAATTTACCCACTCGAAACAGGAGGCAACGAGTCTCGCTGGGGTTATTGAGAAACTTCTTGATCCTGCACCAGCAAGACCTTCGGAACTGATCGATCGTCCACGGATTCTTCCTCCAGGTATGTATCCACGGAGTGTGCAATTTCGAATTCACTCACGGGGATCCAGGGTCAAATCATGTTTGGACAATCCCGGTTCCAAACCCCAACGAGCCTAATTCCAGCTTGACATACTACGTACATCTTGGCTCCACCAATGATTCGCGCCTCCGGGTTGTTGGTTCATTGCTGGTGCAGATTCTCTCTGAACCCGCTTTCAACGTGCTCCGCACCCAGGAACAGCTGGGATATATCGTTGCTTGCTCCCAGTGGACGTTGCCCGGGGATGTGCATTTCGGCATCAGGATCTTGGTCCAAAGCGAACGGCATCCCACGTATCTGGAGGAACGCGTCGAAGCCTTCTTGGAGTTCATGAAGTCCAAGTTAGAGACCATGCCCGAGAGCGAGTTCTTGGAGCAGAAAACTGGGCTTGAAAGAAAGTGGAGGGAAGGTGCAAAGAACCTGATTGAAGAGACGAAAAGATACTGGACTCACATCGAGTCGGGGGTCTTGGATTTCTACCGACGTGTGTATTTTGATCTGACCATCTTGGAGCCGTTCACTAACACACACCCTTTCAGGTGACAACGACGCCGACATGGTTAAGGATGTTACGAAAGAGGAAGTCCTGTCACTTTTCTTATCGAGCGTTCACCAATCATCCTCCCAGAGGGCCAAGCTCTCCGTCCACTGTGTCTCTCGCAAACCCCAGCCCAAGAACCTCTCGTCGATGGCATTATTAGAGGTGGATGCTGTACTGGAGAAGCACGGGATCACGCCGCCCGCTGACTGGATGGAGAACCTTCCAGAAACAAGGACGATCCCCGATACCCTGCAAGTGCTAAAGGAGTTCATCCACGATCCGGCCGTCGCTACTGTTGTTGAGAAAGGACTCGCCGCACTGGTAGAGAGGTATCCTGACGAGAGCGATAGACATGGTGTTTTGTCGGCAGGATATGTTGCCATCGGTGATCCCAAGAAATTCAGGGATTCTCTGCAGGTTGCTGAGGGGGCTGCTCCGCTGGTCGATTGGGGCGACTTGCCTGTATCTAGAATTTAGCCCCTTCTCTGCGTGTGCCCATTGTTCTGCCAAATATAGACGTCTAGACAATGGATCATATTGCAAAAGTACAACAAAAACTGACTCGCAACGGTATCTACCGCGTCGGGGGTGGGTCACCTAAGCGGGAATGATAGCAAAGTGGAACTGCACCGATAGCAAAAAAATACGTGAAGTATCAGGGCCCCAAGAGGTTCAGATGTGGTCATAGCAGGGGTTCGTTCGACCGTCATTTCTTCCTACCATTCTTTCCGGCCACTTGTTTACCATTGGCCTGCAACTGCATTTGTTGCTGGAGATACTGTTGCTGATCGTAGTCCTTGGACCTCCTGAACAGAAGGACGTGTGGTTCAGGCGCTATCGGTAGAGTTGGTACCGCCCCTGGGTTATGTGACTGCGAGATAATAGGTACACACCATGAATCTCGTAATGGACCCAGCCCAAGCTCTGTTGGATGCCGATTCCCCGCCATTCGTGATCCGCGAGGAGGCGGAGGGTGCCAGAGTCATCGTCATTGAAGTAACTCTTCGGGATGAGTTTGAAGAGAGGCTTCGGGAGGATCACATGTCGGTACTCGAACTGGTCGTCTGAGTATCGATCTGAATAGTGAATCCTGCGAAACGTGGGCTATGGTGTTAGGCAAGAAGGCGGCGGGGAGGGTCATAGTGGACATCGTGACGAACCTCTCAATGTATTCGTTAATCTTCGCTTCGTCGGGTTTGTCTGCCCTCTGTGACATCGTGGGTCGACAGTGCTCAGGTGATTGGCCAAGGCACACGCGATAGCCTGAGTCGCCGGGAGAGTTGGATGTTTTGTGGCAAGGATAATAAACGTCCGTCACGGTCACTGGTCACGATATGATTACATGACGGCTCGGCTAATCACGGTCGCGTCGAGCCGGAGTTCTCGGAGTTAGGACCAGCGGGATCGTCTTTCTCTTAGCTACCACTTCCACCCTCCCCCTTCGAATATGCATCGGCGGGCTTTGTTTGGTCAACAGCAACGCCCTCCGCGGTTTAGTGGGGTTATAGATGGAGCTGGGCTCTCAGACAACGATTCCTTCGAGGGTGAGAGCTCAGAGATACGGGATTTCCATATTTTCGACCTCGTTTCGATAGATGTTTCGTCGCCCTCTCCCATGGAAAGACACACCTACGAAATGGGCGCGGCTCGCGGTTATACAGATGCTCCCGGGCTTGGAGATTATGATGATGATATCGATGAATACCCCGAGTACGGTGATCAAGTCAGCGCTAACAGAAATGGAGATCCCCCACGCGCGCGGGGTCCCGAAACTTGTGCGTTATGATTTCGAGAAGTCTGGCGTTTTCTGAGGCCGCAGGAAATGTAGTTGGGGGTGTTGATGCTCCGTTCTCGTGGCGGCAGCCACCTCCCACGGAATACCACGCACCCCCTAACGTGATCCAAGGGCAGCCTTATCAGCATTCACACCACTATGCGGAAGGTTCTGCCCAGAGGGGACCTCATAACCTTCGTATGCCGACTGTCCCCCACCCTCCGAGAAACGTCGCACCGCAGTCTTATTACTCCACGATCGATCAACACGCCCAAGGGAATAGCACCTCCCAACATGGTGTTCCCGGATCTTACGACCAGACAGATCCCCACGGGATCCGACTTCGACCTGTCTCCGACCTCCGTATGCCATCCTTTCGTCGTCGGAGCCGTGTTTTCATGACGCCCCTCCTCACAGCTGATACCTATCGTGGTCTGTTCAAATTCGGTGTCTTCAACGCCATCCAATCCACTTGTTTTGATACTGTGAGCCTATTTGTCGCGCCCTCTATCTCCCGTGTTTTGATCCTCCGTCAAGTTAATGCACTCTGGGCAAAACTTGGTAAGGGGAGAACGTAGTGCGTTTCCGTTACTGACCTCACCCTTTAGGTTATATCCTGTCGGCTGGTTCATCCCCGGCATCTGAACACCTTCTAATGCGTATTTACAGCTCCCACTGGAAGCGGGAAGACCGTGCTTTTTGAACTCGCAATGATACGAATGTTAAGAGACTCCGGAAACAACCCGAACGTAGCCAAGTGCGTCTATGTGGCACCAACAAAGGTTAGCCGAGGTCCCCTCGAGAGTTTTCAGCCGCATATATCGTGCCTTTAGGCTCTGTGCTCGGAAAAATTCAACGAGTGGACGAAGAAGTTTTCTGGTTTGGGGATCGCTTGTAGGTCGTTTGAGCACATACGATCTACCGTTGGTAATAGGTTGTTAAGGCTGTGAGCTCACGGGAGATACGGTTGTGTTCGGAAGAAATCCGTGGGGGGATGCCGCGGGGTCCTGTATAATGTAAGTCTCAGTCTCATGGGCTATCAGGTTTGGTGACCAATATCCGCCTAGCGTTACTACGGTAGAGCCCTTTTGGTCGACTATATGCGCCGCTACTGACTGCTCATAGGCTGAAAAATGGGATGGCCTAACGCGCAATTGGTATGTGCCGCCGTCGCTCTCCTCACCGACATCCCGTAAACTCTGGCACAGGCGAAGCTACAGCGGGATACTGTCCCAAATAAAGCTTTTCCTTGTTGATGAGGTACGGCTATCCGACGCTAGGCATATCGCAGACGGGCCCCAACTCCTGGATCGTAGGTTCACATTCTGAACGAAACCCGAGGCAACACTCTCGAAGTCGTGGTGTCGAGGATGAAACTGCGAAGTTGTGGAATACGGTTCGTCATGGTGTCCGCGACGGTTCCAAATATCAAAGATGTCGCCGCATGGATCGGAGCTAACCAAGAAGGCGCCCCTACTCGAGTTTTCGAGGTTAGGCTGACCATTTCAAAACCCTGCACGAGTGTCTGACGCACCACTAGTTTGGGGAGGATTTTCGCCCGTGCAAACTCTCGCGATTCGTGTATGGCGTCGAGCGGAGACGAGAACAGAATGATTTCGTTTTCCAAAGGATCCTGGATTTTAAACTGTTTGAGATTTTACAGAAACACATCACAGACAAGCCAATTCTCATCTTTTCGTCCACCCGAAAAAGTAACCTTTCAATCACCCGTTGCACATTCATCTTACGCGTTTCGTTAGACGTCCTCGCGACGGCTGAACAACTCGTCATCGATTACGATAAGGCCGCGAAATCGAAGCAACCTCTACCTTGGACGCAGCCACAGAGGTTGGTTCCGATCCTCGCTCTGAATCTGTTGCTCACCCGTGACAGCCTTAATACAAAGTTCGACGACCATCGCTTAGAAAGTAAGTCCATCCGGTTTCACAACACGCACCTACTTACACACCTACTCCGTGGCGATAACCATTACAGAACTTTCTGCGGCCGGTATCGGTATCCACCATGCCGGGATGACCCTCGATGACCGAAAGGCAACAGAGGGTCTATTCTTGAAGAGTATGTTGAAAGTGGTCGTATGTACCTCAGTTCGTAGTACCAGCATCCCTTCTGCGCCCGTGCTAAGGTATCCTGACAGACATTGGCGGTCGGCGTGAACCTTCGTGCGCCACCTCTCCTAATGACGCCGGATGCCGGAACGCTCACCAGATATACAGCCGCTCACACAGTCGTTATCAAGGGTGTGAAGTTGTTCAGGGACGGGACCATGAAGGAATATACAGACCTGGAAATTATGCAAATGATCGGTCGAGCAGTGAGCACTACCCGCCCTCCCCGATGCTCACTTTCTGATGTCCGCGTAGGGTCGCCCTCAATTCGGTAAGGTTCCCGACAACTCGGCCGTAATGTGACGTTGACTTGGCCCTGGCAGATAAGGAGGGACTCGCGATAATAATGTGCGAATCTCAGCTGGAAGCAAAGTACAGGAACCTATCTCAAGGAACCACCGTTCTGGAATCGAGCCTCCACGTCAACATCGTAGAGCATGTGAACTCTGAAGTAGGACTTGGGACGATTACAGACATCGAATCCGCGAAAGCGTGGCTCCGGAACTCATTCCTCTTCCAACGGCTACAACGGAATCCGAAGCACTATGCTATTGGGAAGGATGAGCAACAGACATGGCAGGAACGTTTGGATCAGATGATTCTGGATAGTGTCACAGAGCTCAAGGCCACTAAACTGGTGGAGACTCCTGAGGATGGAGAGGAACATCAGTTACGTTCAACTGAGTACGGCGACGTCATGAGCAAGGTAATGGGTTCTACTCCTGGTTCCGCCAACGGTTACTCATCCCCACACAGTTCTACATCAAGCAGAATACAGTCAGCCAAGTTTCTCACACTGATTCCGCACGAGCTAAACCTTCAAAGATGAAAGCAATTATGAACTTCGACTGGAATGGGGGAGTTCGGCAAATCGTGAGCGGTTTCCTGTGGACCAAACCCACCCCCAGTCTCATGAAACCATTAGCTGGAGACCCTGTCAACTTCCGACGAGTGAGCATTTTTTCGTTCGTCCAATCGTGGTTTCATAACCGCCCAAAGGTTTTTGGAGCTCAAGATCCGGAGCGGCGAGAAGCAGGTGCGTGACGCCGGTCACGACAGTTCAAAGGCCTGCTGACCCCTACAGGCCTTGAACCGCCTCCGAACTCAAGACGAAATTCGGTTTACACCGAAGAAGGTAGAGACAGTACAAGACAAGGTCTTCCTTCTGATACAGGTTAGTCTATCGGCCCATCATCCGACACACTGACACTTGTGGTAGGCTGTCCTTGGGGGGATATCTCTCAACGCACCGGAGTTTAAGGGTCCTGACAGTCAGCTTACGTTGGAAGCATCACTTGTGTTCCGTCACGTTGGGCGGATTGCTCGAGGTGTGAAACTTGTTTTCTTTATCCACCTGGATCGGTTATAAGACCCGCTAGCTCTGACCGAGGTCGCGATCATTCAACAATCAGGAGGACTGATTAGGCACGGGATGGAATGGTGGGTCACTATGTACGCTCGTCTTGCGGAAGCGCCTGATTACAAGCGTTTTAGTCTTCGGATTTTATCTGGGAAGGCTTGGGAGGATCGTCCGGTCGTGCTGCGCCAAATCGATCAGATCGGGGATAAATCGTTAGTGGCGGTTTCATTTCTGGTCCTGACACCAAATTATCAACTCGCTTTAGCATAAAGGTGGACGGCCACATATGCTTCCATTAATGGATTCTCATCGGACGTGTAGGTACTCGCCGAGCATGGGATCGCGTCCTTCGACACCCTCCGCAAGCAACAACCAGAGCGGATCGAAGTTGTATGTCCTCGGGCTCCTTCCCCCACCACGGTCCCTCACTCTGGGGATGTAGCTCCTTAACCGCCGCTCCCCGTTCGGTCACATAATCCTTGATCAAGTAGCGAGATTTCCACAGTACCGTTTGCACGTCACCAAGAAGTCGGTCAAGTCGCGCCGGGGACAAGGTCCCGTGGAAGTCACCCTTGAAATCCAGTGCGGACTCATTGTGGACCTGGTGAAACCACAACAGAAAAAAGGCAAAGGTCGCACATACGAGATGACTTCGGTCCTTACCGTCACGTCCGACAATACCTTCGTTGACTACCGGAGGATCCCGTACGTTCATTCACAAGGGATAACCTCTGGCTAGGGACTGATCCACTACGTAGGACTCGCTCACTCAAGGACGGAAAAACTTTCACCGTGTTTGCAGAACTGACAAAACCCAGTCAATCTGTGATTACGATCATTAGTTCGGTAGGGACGGACCCTTTCAGCTTTGCTCTCGTCATTGAATTGTTACAGGAAACGATTGCTGGGGACGGCGTTTCACGATCTTTCAGACCCGATATTCCGGGAAATGAGTACCCAACCCCAAACACAAAACCCCCAACCCCTAGTCAGGATTTTGAAGAATACGGCGAACCCACGGACCGAGGAGTCTCCCAGATTAGCTTTAACCCAGACGACCTCTACGATCCCCACTTCTCTAGTCGCAGTCCCACCCCGAACAAATCTCAAGGGAGGAAACCTCTCGCGGACCCGGGAAGGTCTAATCAGAAAGAGGCAAGAGTTGTGACATCGTACGGAGAATGGAAGCCGGAACAGTTGTCCAACGGAAACTACAGGCGAGTCTGCTCTCTCAGCTTGGGCCCGGACCCTTACCTTGTTTAGGTGCAACCATACCTGCAAGGACCGGAATAACTGCAGGCACATCTGGTACTCTAATACCCGTCGTTCCTTCAGAATCACTCAATGTGTCACAGCTGTCGAGAAGGGTTGAAGAACCCGCCGCCAGCCCCCAAGTCAAAGGCGGCACCGAAGCCCAGAGCCGAACTCGAGAAGCCGAAGGCACAGGTCAAGGATGGATTCACTCGTGTCATCCAGCCGACCTCTGGAAGATCAGTTCTCAACGCCCTGGATACGTTGTTCCCCGAGTCGCGCAAGAAGACCGTTCTCACTGCCTCCCAATTGGGGGCTTCAGGCAATATCCCCTCTGCTTCGCGTGTCTTCAAGCCACAGGGTCGAGGTAAAAATATGGAAATCAAATTCTCTGACGACAGCCTAAAAGGATCTGCTGTAATGCGTGGGCCGTCTACCCTGGAGGTCATTAACAATATTCGTTCTCCATCCCCCGACTTTGACTTCGACTTTGACGACATGGACGACTTGATTCGTGCTGCACCCGGCTCTGCTCTGGACCCTGATAATTTTCCTCCGGCTGTGGATTTGACCGTCGATGATGTGGAGGTCCCCAAAACATCTCAGAAGCGCTTGCGCGATTCACCCCCTGGTCCCGTCCCGGCTGCTAAACGGATGAGAAGGATCAGTGATTGGCAGAGCGATACCGACCAGCGCAGGTCTAGACCCGTGCGTTCAGACTCTGTTCGGGAGGTGGGTGCTCCGACGGATATTGCACTGGAATGCTTCTTGACCTAGGGGTATGTAGGCTATCCGTTCAGCCTTCAAATCTCCTTCTCCACCTCTGTTCCTTCTCGAGAGTAGCGATGGGAAGGTTAACGATCCAACCGATGCTGATGGTTTGGCTCTATGGTCCCCTGGTCCTGGTCCTGGTCCTGAGGTTGAAGAGGCTATGGCTGATGACTCAACGACGAAATACGACGCTGGACATGGCAATCTGGAGGACCTCTATGCTGGTGTGGACTCTCTGGCCGACGCTACTACGGATAGTCATGCTGTCGAGGAGGACGACCCCCTGGCGGAGTTCGAGGCTTGGGTTGCAAGTGGCGCTGTGATTATTGTCGATAAGTTGTGACTACGTGTGTGGAACTCTGTCTAAAAGAACCTCTCACTGTATAATTAGTTGGATGATGTAGTGTAGCACTGAAGAGGTGAATAGCTAGAACCCCGTCTCTGTCTCTGGTGGGTCAACGAAAACCTGCAGAGCGCCATCGAACCTCTCGTCAAAAGCGACCGGTGTTTCGGGTTTGATGACATCCCAACCAGCAACATCGCTCCTCCACCTCAGCTCCTTCTTCAACCTCTCCGCGCGTAACTCCACCTCGGTAGGTGGGGGGTAGTTGATCTCGTCTTTGGTGGGTTCCCGATTACCCCTGGCAAGATCTCGAGCGGTCTTGAGTTTATCGGGAAGCGCTTTGTAGAACCCCGTCCGAGTCTTCTCGACGCTTTCCGCGTACTTTTTCATGGAGGACTTATAGTAATACTCGGCGTCCAGTCCGTAGTCGAGATCCGTGGAAGGTTCGAATGGACGAGTTTGGGATTTGATCAACCTATACGCGCATTGAGCTCCAGAAAGGACTTTTTGACGCTGGTTGAAGAAGTCCCAGACCATGTGAGGGAGTTGAAGAAATCCGAGGTAGTTCGTGAAAGGAACGAAGAGGATTGGAGGTTGTTGGGGGATGGAAGCCGCTGGTATATTGAGGTGTTCGGGGATCGGGGACGAGGAAGAGGATCTGTTGCCGGACGAAGGACGGAGGTATGACGGTGTGAATAAACCGGTGGAAGGGGGGAGACGCGATTTCGTAGGGAGCGGTTCATCGTCGCCGAGGTTTTCTGTGTCCACTGTGGAGGTTGGCTCTCCTACCTCGTCAAACTTGCCATCCGACTCCATCTCACGGGCGAGTTGATCCTCTTTATCGATCTTCTCAAGCCCATCGGTCCACCCACGCCGCAGTCCCTCCATGTATTCTTTGAAAGTCGGTCGGCCGACCACGACGATACCACCTTCCAGCTCGCGTCTGCGTTTGGCCTCCAGCGACTGGTCGCCAGCCTTGACGATGATACTCTGCTTGGGAGCATCTATGGCCGCTTCCAGACGTCTACGAGACCTGATTTCATCCGCGACACGTGAGGCTATGTCACCGTAGCGTTTTCCAATAATCATGTCATAGTCCACTGCAGCGGCAACAAGTATTGGCTAGACACCGATGCGTGAGCGCCGAATTTGTGAGCAAGCGGAGGGTGTATGCACGCACCTTGACGTATTTCCTGAAATACTTGATGGCTCGGTCTGAATCCTCGTCATCCGGCCATTTCGCGCCAAACACCGTGACTTTCCTCGGGTAGTCGTGACTATGCAACGGAGCCTCTCCAAGCTCCTTCACCCTGTCCACATAAGCCCGACGAATCGTTTTACACTGTCGTCTGTCGTATACATAGTAGCCGGTGATGGTGGAGGTGACGCCGATGAATATGAGCCAGTTCCGAGAGGGCAGCTTGGGTCGTTTGGAGAGCCATGACTGGGGGATCCCGGTGTACTTAAGAGCAGCCTTTATGCCGGACTCCTGGACTTGGGGAGCGGTGGGAGTAGCACCATTGGAGGACATTGGCTTGGACACGTCGCGGACACCAGTTGAGCCTCAAGTCCGTCACGGAAGCAGCCTCGGAAACGATTTTCGATCACGTGACGTCGGAGGCGGGAAAAAGTCATCCGCACGAATGGAGATCTGACCTGGGCTCGGCTGGGGTAGGGCACTCCGGAGAGTTTATCGAGGCATGCGAGAACGAAATTATTTTGTTCTCAAAGAGGCAGATACGGATAACATGTGCGAGTATGTAAGATGTGGATTCTCCTTGAACCTCAGGTAGCCCCTATCTTTTCGAACCGAAGAAAAAAGCGGGACCGCACGTCCCAGTGGCTCCGTGCTCCGCTGGGGTCGTCACCCTGGCGAAGCACGAGGCCCACTGGACACGCGGTCCCGCTCGCCCGTCCCCCGTGCAGCTGCCTCTCGCCGGCAGCTACACCCCCCAACAGCGACGACTTACTCTGCCCCTCTAGGCGGGGAGGATCGACGGTTATAACCCGGGCGCAGGAAGACAATCGCTGGTTGCCCCAGCGAATCGCCATAACTCCCCGTCGATCCGAGTGTCGCGCTGTTCGTCGGAGTCGCAAAGCCTCCACACCCAAACACTCACCTGCCACCAGCTATCCCTCGCGACCTCCTCGTGATCCAGGAAAGGGTGCACCCGCCTTTGAGGACAATCTTGAAGCCGGCGATGCTCCTGGCGGACGTCTTGAGCAGGTAGGTCATCGTACTCTGTGTGATCCGTCGTCGGCCGCCGACGGACCACTACGAGAGTTGGGTGCAGCCAGTCCTGGACGGAGGGAACGAGGGATGGTGTTGGCGGGAGAGGTAAGGGTGAGACCACTGGAGGCTCGCGACTCGACAGAGGAAAGAGAGCAGGAAACCGGGGGGTTTATATGGCATTCGGCGAACAGGGGTATTTTCCTCTGAGATGAGCTTAAATCGCATTTCACGTGACCACACGTGATGCTCTGAAGAGTTGAGCAGCGTCGCCCACGTCCAAAGCAAAGGAGTATAGAGGGTCTGACGAGGAAACCATAGAACGGCCGTCTAAAGTTCGAGGTGGAGGTGCAGATCCAAGCAGGCGCTCGTTTTAAGCGCCATGTTGGGCCATTTTTGATGGTGCCCTTGTCCGGGGACCCCTGTCCTCAGGCAAATACAATCAGCATGCTTTCGTTACTTATAACGCCAGCGGACGGTCATGGTAGTAGGCTAGTGGGACGGCGAGAGTCTTCCACAGTACGGGAGATGGGTGAGCGAGGTGATTTGGGTTCGGAGATCTCGCACGGCAGTGGCGCCTGGTGCACGAAAGGTGCTGCCCGTCGGATGACAAGAGTTGGTGACAACATAGTGTACGACGTACACCCATGCGAGTGATATCGATAGGTCCTACCCTTTCCAGAGACGCCAGAGGTAAACAGTTGACACGAGGCACAGGTTGTATCATAGAAGGGAACCAAGACGATGAGCTCCGGTATCGTCAGGTTTCCCGTTGACTTTTTCACTTCACAATAAGCGGCTCCCCATCTTCGAACGGGATCCATGGAGCAGAAAGGTATTACTCGAGCCAGCCTCCGCCGTCTGCGACTCCACAACTGCGGAAAGCCCTAGTGTCGAAGGAGTCCGTGAACGGTAGCGGATGTGCCTTCGAACAGATATTCCTAGGTGTTGACACTAGTTGCTGCACATCGCCTGGCTAGAATCCGCCAGGGGACACGCAAAATGAGATACGCGGTGCCACTTGTTCCTTGCCAGCGTCTAGTTCTCCTTCGCATCGGAGGAACTCTGTGGATCCCGAGGAAGAAGGTGGAAGCAACAGAATTCGACGATCCCCCCGCATTTGAGACCTTGCGTCCTCCGACTTTAGGCGTAAAGAGCTTGAGAGGGCAAATGCGTAATGGTGCGATACTTCGCGGCGAGGGCCTCAAGTTGGCCCGAATCGAAGGTGGGGTCGCGGTTAACGTCAAGGGATGATTTCGCCACTCCAGAATGCAGCGAACGGGTGGTACTACTTCTGCGCTGGTGGCAGAGCTGGATCTAGCAGCCGCACTCGCACCAGGGTCAGAGGCGACAGTGGTGGTCAAGGACATGGAGAAGGTGGGTATCACATGTACGCGTCGAGGGAGCAACGAAAAATGATGTACAAGTCGGTAAATTTATCGGTGATCAGCCAAGTCAGTATCCCCGCTTCAGCTTCTCATTCTCCTCCCTCAGTAGCCTATTCTCTTCCCTTAACTCTTTCAGATCTTTCGCATACGTATCCATAACGTCCTTCATATCCTTTTTCCAATTCCTCCCCATCCTAACCATATCCAAATGCATACCAACCAACTCAGTTCGCATATCTTCCTGGTAATCGTACATCACGTCTCGCATGACTTGATGAAGCATATTGTGAACACCTCCAATCGATGAAGGGGCGCCTCCCGTGCGTTGCGCATCTTCCAGCCCGCGGCGTAGAGGCGATGGTACGGGGGCCCACGCCCCGGGATGTCGTTGCACACCAGGTCGACCTGGCGTGACTTGTAGAGGTTTCTCCTGTTTCTTAGGAGGTATACCGAAGGCCTCGTCGTCCTCGCCCTCTTGCTCATCGAGTTCTTTGATCTTCCATTCCTCTGCATCACCGCCGACGTCAAACCCAGCCTGCCGCCGAGTAGGTTGTTTGGTAGTGACGTTAGCGTCACAATCCTCGTCTTCGTCGTCCGTGTATTGTAGGTTGAACATTGGCCCCGATATCTTCCCCTTGAGGGGTATGACGGGGAGGTCTGGGACACGTAGTTCGGGTGAAGTCGAAGGGGTGGTGGACTTCCGCGAGGAGGAAGCGGTACTTGTACGCAGCCTAGAAGACGAGGCTCCAGAAGCTGATAGCCTGTCAGATCGCTTCCCCGACGAGGGCGGCGAGGTTGCGGAAGGGGACTTAGGCTTTCGGGATGTCGTTGTTGAGATGGATGGTAGCGTGGAGAGTGGCCGGCGAGGGGCGGTCTTAGTTTCCGTCGCTCCTGTAGAGAGAACCCGTCGTGTGGGTTCAGCCGTTGGCCGTGTCTTTGGCAAAAGAGGTGACTTTGAAGTAGCCTTCTTCAGAGGCTTGGTCAAAAGTTCGGCTTCGGTATTCGCTAGGAGGGGTCAGTGACAGCGTTTGTGGCCGATGAGCCGGAACATACCAGGTTTCTTCAGCGCCTTCGCAACGGTCATAGCACTTGGTGGTTTTCGGGGCGGCGGCGAAAACACCTTCGGTTTAGGTGGCATCGTCTTGCTGGAGGAGGGTGTGTTCGATAGGGTGGATGCTGACCTCCGTATTACCGGTGGAGATTTGACGCTCGGGCTACGAACAACCCCGGAGACGGTGCGCTTACGAACTGGGGTTGGCACTGCTGGCTCTTTGGATTTGGCAGACAAGGTGGAAATGGGGGATCTGGTAGAAGCTGGCCGTGAGGATTGTCGGCGTTGCGGGGTTGTCTTCGCGTTTTGGTCTTGGTGGGCCAGTGGGTTGCGCAGAGGTTGTTTGGATGAAGACTCGGATGCGGGAGTCAGTGACTTTGCCTGGACACGTCGATTAGACGGGCCATCGGTTTCAAGGGTGACGGACAGCAAACCTGAATTACGAGACATTCGACGCGACTGCCGATTCCGCTGGCGGAGACAGATTTGGGTGGTTTGTCTAGCGACCGCAGGTCGACCACCAAGAGATTTCCACCGTCGGTCCCAATGTACATAGCCGCACCTTCAGGAGAGAAGACCAGCGAAGTGATGCGAGTCTTGACGTCCACCATCTTGTAAAACCTATACCAGGGTCAGCACGGCCATGAGAGAAAACATGCAACAATCCTCACCCTTTCTCCCTCTCAAGGTCGACAAGGTGCACGGTACCCCCCTCGCAAGCGGCAGCGACGAGTGTCTTGCTGTATGGGCTGCATGTGAGTGAGACAACATCCCCATTGGCGCCACTTCCGAGGGGGATGGTTTTGGTGGGACTGGAGGGCCTTGTTACGTCGTAGACATAGAGTACTTGGCCAGATCCAACGATGAGTTTTGTCCGGAAGTGCGGGGAAAACGCGCATAGCGGGGGCTCTTCCGATGACTGAGGTAGCCCCCTTAATGCCGTGTGGGAGTCAATCTCAAGGGTGTGGATATATAGTGTGGTCTGGGAAGTGGAGGCGAGGACGGCGCCGTCGTTTGAGATCGCAAGGGAGATTACTGGGGATGTGTGGGTGTCTATTGTCTTGACGATAGCGTAATCGCTGGAACATGGATTGGATTCCAGGACGGTAATTTTGCTTGATAGTGCACCAATGATAGTCCCGTTATCCTTCGCAACAATACATGCCTGCAACTCCTCCTCTTCTGGGGGAGAAAATATAACACCCTCCATGACGCCCCTATCGGTGTACTTGCGTATACCATCGGAAAATACCAGGAAAAGCGTCGAGTTATCGGGGCTCCAAGTCCCCGCCAGCGGTCTTGGGATTGAGGTTTTCGGGCCTGAAGACAAAAGAGAGGAAGCGCGCTTGAGAGATGCCGTCGCCGGAAGCAGTAGATGCTCTGTAGTTGCGACAGCGAGTGTTGTCATCGTCGGTAGCGGGTTCGGTGTCGAGATGGGAAGCGTCAAGAGAAGTCCGCGACGGGGTGAGTGTTCAACGCGCTGCGTCACGTGCTTTGAGGGACCGCGCCACCGGCAAAGGCCGTACTGGCATTGTTTGTCACCGACACTACCACCCTTCCTTGATGGCTGCCCTTGCTGCGTGAGCCTACGACTGCTATCTCTGCAACTATGCAAACTCTGAATAGTTCTGTCTAGGCTCCTTCCAACCCCGGTACACTCCTCGGACTTTGTAGAAGATGATGTCGACGAAACCCCCTCCCAACAATCCCAGTCTTTAATCACACGAAATGTTATTCCGCCATACGGGCAGAGGGCTGGGTGGAAGCCGTCAACTCCGGACGATTTCGGTGAGCTACATACTGTTTAGTGGGTCTGAAGCGGCCGCTCATTTGTGTACTTGAAGGCGACGGCGGCGCATATCCAGAATGTCATATCGCCCAGTACCCGCTGGATCTTGGCCGGAAGAAGGTGAGAACCCTTCGTTTGACCAGATTTGTTAAACTCTATTGACATCTCGCTGGAAGACTGCAGCAGGGAACACTCTCGCGCTCCAAGTCGACTCTGAAGGCAACGTTCGTTACGACGCAATTGCCCAGCAAGGCCAACGAGATGGGAAAATAGTCCAGTCGCAGTTCAAAGACCTCGTTCCACTCGCGTACCGCAAAGATCTTGGCGACTCAGACCGGGCAATGGAGCGTCCCTCGGAAGAGGATATTGCCGCAACGGCGGAGAAAACCAAGGCCGCCCTTGAGAAGATCACCAACGGAAAGATCAAGGCTGCGCAACCAAAGCACGTTCCGGACAGTCAGGGAAAGACGGCGTTCATTCGGTACACCCCCGGTCAACAAGGCGGCGCCGATGGTTTGAAGCAACGGATTATCAAAATGTCCGAGGTTGTGGAGGACCCCTTAGAGCCTCCTCGCTTCAAGCACAAAAAGGTCCCCCGTGGTCCTCCCAGTCCACCACCGCCCGTTCTCCGTAGTCCCCCACGTAAGGCTACTGCCCAGGAACAGAAGGAATGGATGATTCCACCCTGTATTTCCAACTGGAAAAACAACAAGGGTTACACCATCCCTCTTGACAAACGTCTCGCGGCAGACGGACGTGGTCTCCAAGACGTTAGTCAATACATCCACTGATGGTTCAAGCTAATCTTCCCCCTTTTTCCCTCCTAGATTCACATCAACGACGGGTTTGCCAAGTTTTCAGAAGCATTGTACGTTGCTGACAGGCACGCTCGGGAGGAAGTCCGGCAACGCGCTCTGATGCAACAGAAACTTGCGGAGAAGGAGAAGGTCCAAAAGGAAGAGAACCTTAGGATGTTGGCCCAACGTGCTCGGGACGAGCGTTCTGGAGTTGCCCCTTCAAAACCTTACGCTGCAGCGACAGCGCAGAGTCGTGCTGCTATGAAGTCTGGGCTCGCTGATTACGGAAGCGACAGCGGTTCAGAGCCTGAGGCTTCGGACCGGGAAGAGAGGAGAGTCGGCGAAGATTCGGAGGAGGAGGATGCCGCCAATCTTCGTGACGATATGAGGAGAGAGAAGAGGAGGGAACGCGAACGCGAGATGAGGATGAGCAATATGGGGACCGAACAGCGGGCCAAGATGCTCGCTCGTCAACAAAACCGTGACATCTCCGAAAAGGTCGCCCTGGGTCTGGCCAAGCCAACGATGTCGAAGGAAACGATGTTGGACTCTCGGTTGTTTAACCAGGAGAGTCTGTCGGGCAACTTCGCCGACGATGACGCCTACAACCTCTACGATCGCCCGTTATTCCACGGCTCTTCCGCCGCCGCCGCCATTTATAAGGCTAGGGGTAACATCACCGAAGGAAACGAAGAGTCTTACGGTGGTGGCACCGAGGAGGGAATCTCTAAAGCCCTGGATAACGATCGGTTTGGCCTTGGACGAGCCCAGATTGGGTTTGAGGGTGCCAGTGACCAGGAGGTACGGGAGGGACCAGTGCAATTCGAGAAGGACACCGGGGATGTGTTCGGTCTGGACAAATTCTTGGACGAGGCCAAGGGCGGAAGGAAGAGGGGTTTGGACACCGAAGTGTGCGTTTCTCATTGCTCAAGATCACCTCTTCGCATCGACTGACCTCCGCTATTTCTTAGTGGTGGCTCACGGAAACGACAGCAGGTTGACAAGGCGTCGGAACGTGAGTCGTAGCGCATATTTCCATTAGTTCTTTTGCATGTCTTCCGTCTGTACTCTCTCCTGTAGTCACTTTTGCTAATATCCGGGTCCCGTGATCATCACGCGCGACGTGTTGTTCACAATTCCCACGCTCATATCCTATTCCGGAAACCTGACTCTCCCCTATCCAGTTCCGGTTCGCTATGGCGTCGGCAGCGAATGATTTTGTTAATTTGATCATCACTGGTGACGAAGGCCCTCGGATGGACGGCCATGATGACCCTGCCCAGGAGGAACGCCAGGAAGAAATGTACACCCATGTCTTCGAAGGTCAGTCGATCTCCCCACCTTTGAAAGCCAGGGCACGCGACACACGACTGAGACCGCGACCAGAGATGATGAGGACCGTGTTGTCCAGCGAAAGACACCTGTTCAACCAAGATGAGTTGTTGATCTTCAGTCGGTACGGGAAGTTGTCTTGTGAGTCACTTACGTCTTCCAGGTGCTCTAAACAACTGACCTGGTCGCAGCGAATGCCCGCCACATTCTCGTCCGCCTCTGTACACGCAAGCCGGAGAAATGGTTCCGCCTCAGAGACCTCGATGGTTACCGGAAGCGCTTCGGGGATAAGATACCGGATATCATGGACGAGCTCTGTCGAGATCTCGTCAAACCCATCGTGGATGGCCCGGAGCCGGAACCAGGGCTCGAGGTCGTCGATCTCACCACGGATGACGGGCAAGACGCGGACGACCCGGATACCCCCGCCACTCAGACCGTGCCTACTCCGGCCATACCACTCGTTCGGCGAGCCCGTTCAATACAAGACCAAACAGCCAATACCACCCCGAGCAACGTGGTTCCTGCTGTTCCGGTCAAGGCCGAAACCGTAGAGGTCCAGGTCAAAACAGAAGATATCCTGTTGGTTCCTGGGACGGTTCCGGTCAAGGTCGAAGCCACAGACCAAGAGAACGTTCATCCACCTACCCCTTCCATACCAAACAGCTTCTGCTCAGATATCGCACCGAAAATTGAGGAGCACTCTCAGCCTAGTCCCTCTTGCTTACCTCCACAACCATGGGAATATGTCGTGGTGGCTCGAGACGAAGGGCACGCACCGATCGAAGATTTGCTTAACTGTCTGGCGGTTGAAGAGTTACAGCCGCTCGCCAAGTCGCTCAAAGTTAAACGTGCCCCGAAGAAGGTTAGTCGTCCCCAACAGTGGAATAGTCCCCTTGGGTTACTGACTGTTGTACGAAAATGCCAGAAATACGATATTATTAAGGCACTGTTGACCACATCATCTGGTCAGTCGACATTGTCGTTCTTCTTGTCGAAAGCACGGCAGAAGGGGAAAACGAGGGCGGCCCTGCCCCCGTGTCGGGGGAGGCAAGTCACTAGGCTCAGGGAGATGGCTATGGACTTACTTGGTGGGCAATTTCCTGGGTAACCCCGTTGATCGCTGCTGAGACTCCCGGTAGTGAAATGCATTCGGATTGAGCCTTCGCTCAGGGAGCTGTTTCTGAGGATGCAGCTGGTGTATTACCGGTCGTATGTGCCTCCGTACCTCACGTTGTTCATCACGCTAACCGCCGTGATAGGACACAGTACACTACCCAGTTATTGACGACCTCTATCCTTGCTTATTCCAAGAGGCGGAACTATGAGGACTACAAGGCTTATAGGACAGCCGACATCTGGGCAAGCCGAGAGGAGTTGATAACCTACGAGAAAGCCCTCTGGTTGGAGGCCGAGATCGACGATTTGATGAACGATGGGAGGGGAAAGAAGGATACATCTCCAGAACCTGGTACCGTCGGTGGTAAAGTCCTTTGCCTCCATCTGCGAGACGTGTGCTGAATCTTGAAGGCTAGAAGAAGACACTAAACCGGTTCGCCATCGCTTGGTTCAGCAGAAGTTTGAAACTATCTACCCGGTATGGAAGCAGTTGATCAAGGAACCTTGGAAGGACAGGGGGGGTCTTGAACGATTTGAATTTGGTGCCGTCGGAACACGACCCCTCTACCGCCTCCTACTAACGCATCGGTGGTAGGTTATGTCTGGACTCGCATCGTTTGCAAGGCTCGCCACTCTCTCGGGTCCCTTGCAGAGTATGAATACGAGCTGGAAGTGATCGAACATCTACTAACGCAAGGACGGTGGAGACGGGGAAGGCGAGGGGCATGGCATGACCGGCGGGTGCTCTTGTTAACCCGGTATCTTAAGGACCCTGAGAGGGCCAAAACTGCTGCGGAGGAGGGTCTCAAAGATGTGTTTACTCACTCAAGTACGTCACGACCTTTTCTCTTCCCTTAACCCATTGAGTTGAATCCCCCCCTCAGTATTTCGACCAAAGTTGCAGGGTCGGCTGGCAAAATTAGAAAAGCAACTCAAGACACCTCCCGAAGATTGCCACGTCCCCACGCCTGGCCTCGCAGATGCCCAGGAGGTATTCGTCTTCGGAACTCGCATCCGCCATACTACTGGTGCATTGTATCTGGATAATATGATGCGACCTAAGAACGTGATACCCTCGCACTTCCCTATCGTGAAAAACGGCGGGGTAGGTAGAACCCCGGTTCAGGTGTGTCTCCGCCGCTCACATCTAGCATCCCGCCGTCTCACATCTGTAAAGCAGGTCCAGCCGGTAAAGAATACCGGCAAAAGCTGTTGGAAGGGAAGGGAAGACGAAGTGGTCACTGTGGAAGAGTTTTCCCTGCAACACTACGAGGAGGAGGGTTGGAAAGGGTGTGTTGCTTCCCTGTGATGGTTCTGCTCCACTCATGGCGTATATTGTAGGTTGCATTCGGAAGGGAGGATTGTCTTCACCATCTTCGGGCTACTATTCTGGGATATCATCTTCACAGCCATCCCAGGCGCGTTCGAAACGCCGTTCCAGGTCGCTCCGTTGGACATCGACACCGACACCTTCTACCATAGTAGACGAGAGCTTTTCGAAAAGCGGCTAGCCGAAATCAACCAAGGGAAGGCCCGAGAGATCATCAGAAACGTGGACTCGAAACACCGGGACGACCAGACCCTCTGTGTCGGTGTGAAATGGGATTTGGTTGAGAGAGATGACTTGGAAAACATCGTAGAGGTACGAATAACACGCGCTCCCCCGTTCGATCTACGTCTGACCTATTGGACGCGTAGTACTTCGGTGGCGATCAGCTGTGCGAGATTTCTCGAATCATCTCTGAGGAGTATCGCGCCCGAGGTAGCGGTCTCCCGGATCTGTTCCTCTGGCATGATGAGAAGAAATGCTGCAAGTTTGTCGAGGTTAAAGGTCCAGGGGACGGGCTCTCAGAGAACCAAAAGGTCCGTCGAACTCGTGCCTTGCCCCTGACACAACATTGACCACCTGTCGCGCGACAGACCTGGATTGACCTTATGGTTCGAAGTGGGATCTCCGTCGAAGTGTGCCATGTTCTCGAGGAAGGCTCCGAACCCCCGAAGAAGGCCCTGAAAAAGGGACCCAAGGTAAAGAAGGAGGGGGCAACGCCGAGAGCAACGCCGAAACCCAGAACCAAGAAGGGCAAGAAACGGAAGCGCGACCCCTACTCAGACACAGAGGAGGAAGAAGAGTGGGTCGGTCAATCTAGTTCGGAGAGTTCCCAAGGTGCTCAAGGCCAAAGACCTCGGAAGAGACCCAAGAAACCTCAGGGTCCTGAACCCGGACAATCCACAGCCGCTAGATATTCATCGCCAGAGGTGTAATGTATCACACCATATACTTAATGTACCGATAATTGTATCCTTAGTTTCGGGAGCTCAGGCTCCCACTTATTCGTTAAATTTATCTCACAGATGGGAATGGATTAATCAGAGCAGTGTCGTGAAGAGTAGCTAGGAAATACATAGAGTGAAGAGTGCGCTAATACCCGACTCGTATACATATTAAATACCCGTGGCCAAGACGAAGGGCAAGAGCGGGCGTTGTCTACAAAATGTGGGATGAGGATGGCATCACTTGGTGGTGGGTCATGAACTGAACTCGAGGATATCGAACGCAGGAGTAAGAAAAATATAAGTGACATGAACAAGAGGAAGAAATATGTCAGTCTCGCTCCTGGCCCTCCGTCGATGTGGTGTTAGGTCTTCTCTTCTTGAGGGACTTTCGTAGGCTGGCGAACGATAGTTTCTGTTTTGTGGCGGCCCCCAACCCGTGATGTAAACTCGACTGGCTGGGTCTGGGTGCGGAGAGATCACTCTGCAACCGGCGCATAGCCGGCCCACCCTCTTCAACCGCGAAACCAAATCCACGGTGCGTCGACCGGAGCCCGGTCGACATGTCGGTTCGGCTGGCGGTTCGTAAGGATGGGGCCCCCTGTCGCTCAACATCGAACGTGGACCTCCTCGAAGGGGCAGCGGACCCCAACGCCGACGAAACACCCGACCTCGGGGGAGGTCTGAGGTGATCGAGTTGACCGCCCACATATGCGTCCTTCGAAAAGTCCCGATTGGGGTCAATCTTCTTCACCCAGCGCATGATGTCAAGGTCATTAGGGTTGAAGATAAACTTGTATGACTTGTAGATGTAACGGGGTGCCATCGCGAGCAGGAACGTGAGGATGATGCTGAGCCAGAAATATGCGGAGGGCCAGAGAAAATCGTTGTTCCCGAACACGGGAGTGTTGAACCACCCAGGAGAAATGGCGGAATAAATACCCTTGATGCAGGGATGAGTTACGGTTATCGCGGACCGAGCATCGTTTACTCACGGTATAACACAAAACGAGGACGTTGCCGAGGATCACGGCGAAGAACACCCAACCAGTCCAAACGTTAGTGTTCAGCCCGTTGAAGAAATTGACCGTCAGGACGGCGGCAATGACCATGACAGTGGAAAACTCGTATTGGTAGACGCCGTAGCCATCCGATCGGGAAGTGGGAACCTTGTAAGTGTACAGGATGAGGAAGTAAATCAACGCGGACTGAAAACGTGATCAGCGTCAGCAAGGTTGGCAACGAATGGATTCTAGAGCGTACCTGCATAATACCGTCGAGCATGTAGGCGATGAAAAGCTTCATGTTGAACCAATGTCCCTCGCGCCCATATCGGTACAGCTGGGGCAAAGCCATCAAAACGTCGTCGTCTAGAGATTGGGGTAAACGTCAACCCAACGGCAATAGCGCAAAAACCACATACCAACGATGCGGTCGAACAGACCAATGCCGATGACCGGCGCGATCGTCCAGAACGAGTTCCACCAAAGGAGGTAAGTATACTCGAAAACGCTGATCACAGGAGTCAGCACAGGAGGAGGGGGGACAGTTCATAAACGCACTATTGCGAACTCCAACCACAGTATATTTGGAACCACCAAAGTACGCCGATGCAGACGATGTTCTTGTAGAAGAAGTTGACGATCCTGGGGAGGAAAAAAGGTGACAAAGATGTGCATGCGCAAGTGCATCAGACTCACATGTTTCCGTTCCTCGAGTATGACCAGTGGCCGTGGACCAACAATAACCTCTTGAGATATCGAAACTGCGCAATCGCATAATCCGAGGAGTTGACGGCCTGAAGGCCCTCTTCACCCGAAATGCCAACGCCGACATCAGCAGCCTACCAAATCGCAATGATGAATGGTGATGTCAAATGGGAATGGAGTGTCTGCCATACCTGGATCATGCTAACGTCATTGGCACCATCCCCGATAGCGAGAGTCATAACACCCAGACCATCCCTGACGAGCCTGACGACCAGAGCCTTCTGTAGTGGAGATACTCGACAACAAATAACGCCTTCGCATTGGGTGGCGAGGGCCAAGAGGAGGTCACTGTGAGCTTCGTCGGCGAACGCCTGATTATACCAGACCAAACATCAAACCTCTGTCCCGTCAGTGGAGATAAAAGCACTCACATGGGTCAAGGCAAGACCATCGATTACGAGCACGAATCCTCCCGGCCGTTCACCGTTGTCGAGTCCGACGATGGATGTAACACCGGTGTTGACCCTCTTCAAGGGATAAGGGTCATCAGGTCCGGCAGGGTTTTGTGTGTCGGCGTCCTGGGTAATGCCCTGGGCATCGGCCTCCTCAGGGAAAAACTCTTGCATGGCGTTCATCATCTGGTTCCAAACCGGCCGAGACCCGTCGCCACGGACAATGATCATGTTGGATTCCTTGCTGATCAAATTGGTGCTATGCCCGATTGCTGTTTGTTCGGAGATGATGATTCATGACAGGAGTTGCGTAGCAGATGACGAAATACGGATGGGATTAGGGAATAGAGGAATAAGGTGAGTCCCCCCGATCAGACGTCAGGGAGATCATTGCACTTACCGATGGCCGTCTCCAGTTTGTCTCCGGTAGCCACCCAAACTTTAATCCCAGCCACTTTGAGGTCGGCAATCGTCTCTGGGACACCGTCCTGGAGCCGATCTTCAATTGCGGTGGCGCCGAGCAACCGGAGATCCTGTTCAATCTCGTCAGAGATAGCGGCAATCTTCTCTTCGCGGTCTTCCAACGCGACGGTGGCCTCGTTGTATCGCACACTCCATTCATCGTACTCGTTTTCTGCGGAAATGGTTAGGAATTCGCCCTGGACCACGGGTAAGAAAGCCACGCACGGGGGATGACCTTGTATGCCAGTGTGAGCGTCCTCAGACCCTCGTTCGCAAACGAATCCAAGTGGTCCTCGGTTGCCTGTTTCACGTCTTCTGCTCCGGGCTTGAGCCTCTCAAAGATGACGTTATCCGCGCCCTTGGTTAGAAGGAACAGTCTGTCGTCGCCATCATCCAACTTCTTGACGATCACGCTCATCCGTTTGCGGGTGCTGGTGAACTCGAGGATGTTGACAAGTTGGTAGTGCTCGAGATCATCCGAGAAGGGTGTTTGAAGGTGGAGGACATCGCGATCGCGACCGCGGAAAACGTATCCGACTGAAGCAGCGCCATGAACAAGAGCTTCCTCATCAGGGGATTGGGCCTTGTACAGAAGGGCACCAGTTTCCGAGTCAACCGTAGTGAGGACGGTGTGGCACAGGGAGAGAACCGTGAAGAATCCATTCAAAGAACGAGCCTGGGTTTCTTGGCCGGGTTCAGTATTCACAGCCGACTCAATGTCGTTGAGCAGATCCTGATCATGGAACCGCGTCTCCGCACTCAGCCTCGGTTTCTCCGCTTGAAGTATCGAGGGGTTCGACCTGTTCTCAGCCTGTTGGTCTTGCACGGCGGTTGCAGCGGAGTTGGAGGACCTGTTTTCTTCGTGAGTGTCCACAGGAATGGGCTTCTCCGTGGTAATCGCTCCCCTCGCCTCCGTTTCCGGGTTCGGTGTTGCCGCGACTGGAGAGTCTCCATTGTACGCCTTGCCTCCAATCGAGCACTTCCTGAACACCATGACGTTCTGAGCACGTGCAAACCACGGGGTCAGCGCTAAACTTGCAGATCGCACGAACCGCCCACACCTGTGTCAAAGTTCCCGTCTTATCTGAGAAGATGTATTCGATTTGGCCCAAATCGTCTGACAGGTTCCAACTGCGCGCAAGGGTCGCCTGATCCGTCTTCTCATACCAGATATCCTTGTCGAAATAAATAAAGGCGGCCTGGGCGGTCCTAACGAACTCGATGGAGATGTAGAGTGAGATGGGGACAATGTTCTGGAAGGTGATGAGAGCATAAACAAAAGTGATGAGGCCGTTAATGTTAGGGTTGTCATCGGATTGGTTGTCCCCGTATAGCCAAGGTGCGCCAAGTGGATAGTAGTGCTTCTCCAATGAAGAATCTGCAACGGCGCACACGATACCCATGATGGCCAACAGGGTCAGGTTAAGGAAGCTATGGCAAAGGATCAGAGGCCTTGTATGCACCAAGTTGTTCCGAAATCGACTCACACTTGGGGGTTCATTTGTCGCTCCACCTTCGACCGCTTGCTGGGGGTACCGCCGGAGTTGAGCACGATCTTGGTGTCCTCGCCGGTGTAGATCACGAGGCCGATAACCCATTTGGTATGCCTGAGCATGGTTCCACGCAGTAACGTCTGTCCAAGGTCGATCGGGAATTTGCCATCGGGTGTGGTGACGGCGGCCGCGAGCTTATACATGTTGTTATCGGGTCTCTCGCAGTCGACGCAGAAAGAGTTCTTGGGATCTGCGCACTCTTTGGCGTTGCGGAAATGCGTCAAGGGTGGACAGGCACTTCGAGACTTGAGGTTTGTCTCTCCGTCCAAGTTTTTCGTTTCCACGAAAGCGACGTTCTCTTCCTCGGAGGTTGCACAGATGATGAGGTCTGCAGGGATCGGCTCGTTGTCGTAGATTTTGACGAAGTCTCCTACTTTGACGTCCTCCCATCGAGCCTTGTGCCAACGGGGGTGGTTCTCGTGACGCCTCCGGTGGAAAAAGCGAGCATGGTGAGGGTCTTCGTGAGCCTCAGCGTCGTCGTGGGGATAATCGTACTCGAATCCGTCGTCATAGGTCTCCTCCGGGTTTACCTGGTCCGTGGGAGTTGCACTCTTACTCTTCTGCATCTCTATATCCTCGGATTTCACCGCCTGAGACTTCTTCCTGAGCGAGCGCGGAACGAGCCCCCGAACGAACGTCCTGCTCTTCCCCCCTGTGATGTTGTGGTTAACGAAGTCTCCACCCTCCAATATCCGAACGACGGTCGAGTTGACTCGGCGGTCCGACTGATGGCGTTTGATGTCCTCATATCCGTCTTTGAGCGCGGTAATGCCCAGGACGATTAGCAGCGGTAAGATCACGAGACCGGGTGATACGGTGGAGAAGATGGAGAAGAACTGAAGGATAGCGATTGCCGCGAAGAAGCTGAGAGGTATTAACTGTCAACCGCGCCCATTAGTCAAAACACGGTATGGCACGCACATGTTAGCCACTCGTCGAAACTGTTCCAACAAGTTCCTGGGTAGGAAGGTGATGATCGTGTACTTTGAGGTGATGACCTGGTTCGTCCGATAGACGTGTTCTTTCTTGACCTTGCCCTTGGCGTCTTTGTAGTCTGCGGGGAGATCCTGGTGGACGACGACGGAGCGAGGGGGACCAGGGAGATGTTTCCGGGAGAAGAGGGCTTCAACGTTGAAGGCAGCGAGTTTGTCGTACCAAGCAAAGGGGCCGCTGGATTTCTTCTTCCGTTGAGGAGCCATCACGGCCGATGAGTCCTGTGGCGGCGGCGATGAAAACGACGACGACAGCGACGGCGGGGGTGGGCGGAGACGGGGGAGGGGGGATGAACGAGGAGCACGGGAGGGCCTCGTCCTTAGTTAATGACGGCAGAACATGGGAGCGTCTGTGACCGGCGACGGGGCCCAAGTGCAGACGCGGTCTTCATCATCATCCCACGTAAGCAGCGCCCGGTCAGCAAACCCCGCGCGATCACATCATCACCGAAATAAGGGTTGTATCTTAAAAGTATCCGACGACAAATGGTATTCGGGCCCAAACTAAGGCGGCCCAACGCAAAGGATAAGAGAGAAAACTCGACGGGCAAAGGGGGCAAAACGAGCGGAACGGAAAAATCGGCCGAATGGGCGGACAGGAGTGGGTTTGGGTTTATGGTAACCCATGACTGATCCATCACTACGCTTCGCTTCAGGGCCCAGCACGCGGATTGGCTTGTGACTCCTTGAGAGCGAGAAGCTGCTTAGACCGGAATGCTTCGTAATGGATTTGCGCCGTCGTTTCGATGAGGTCTTGCAAGTGTGTCCTGTAAAATTCACACGTAAGCCATTCCGGCCCCCATGGCCGAAGAAAATGTTCCCTCACCGGGTAAGGAAGTTGCGCAAGTACACGAACTCGCAATGCTTCTCATCCTCGACATTGATGACCCCCCACCTGTTTTTGCGCCCGCGGACGCTCTTCCCATCGATCACGACTGTGCGTTCCGAGCCAACGACTGCGAAGGGAATCATCGCCTACAGAGCATCGCATCAGTCACGTGTCATTTTACGCAGGATAAACGGGGTTGTCGGCTCACCCTGATCTGTGCGTTGACCTGGATTTCTTCGTCGTCCGTCTCCTCAGTGTCGAAGGGGTACAGGCGGATGTTATGGTGAATCAGTTCGGCGCGAATCTACACAACGGGTCACAGTCAACACGCGCTCCGCATGCCGGCAACCGTAGCCCGGGCACGCCGGACGTGACGGGAACCTCACCTTTTGCTTGAACGCAAACCTCTCTTCCATCGTTAAGCTGTCCGACTTTGCGATAATCGGCACCACGTTCACGACCTCGCTCAACTTCTTCAACACCACGATGTCAATCGCGCGCAGCGAGTGTCCAGATGGATTGATGAAGAACAGCGCGCAGTGAATCCTGGTGTCCTGGATGTGACGGTCTCGCATCGCCGTTAACTCTTTTCGGAGGTACGCGCTGTGCTGATCCTTGATGTATTTGATAATGGGGTCCCAGCTGTCCGATGCGCGTTGCCCAACACGAAACGGAAACACGAGGACCATGCGTAAGGAATTGCGAAGCAAGCGAACTGGGGTGAGACTAACCAATTGTCATTGTTGACTTGGTCGCCGTATCCTGGCGTGTCAACGATGTTCAACCTTAGTCTCACACCATTTTCCACGATAACTGTGAGAGTGAAACGTCCCATCAGCAACTAGCGTTCATTCACGGACCACCCCCGCCCGCTCATCCAAACCTGAGCTGTGAGGTACAACCGAGAACACGGCTTACCATGGGAGACCGGGTGGATTTCCGTTGTCTGCCGGACCTCCTCGTCCGCAGCGAACCGTCCCTTCGAATCAACCAAATGCGACGCGAAGAGCGTGTTGATCAGCGTCGACTTTCCTAAACCAGTTTGACCTGCGAAACCCAACAGCACAGCCGTCAGAAACCGCTCGAAACCCGACACAGCTAGCCCCGACGACGCCAAAGAGGAATACGCACCAACGACAATGACGTTGAACTGGAAACCTCTTTTCAAGAGCTTGTGCTCAATTTGACGCGTGATGGTCTCGAAACCGACGTAGGCGTTGGCGCGAATCTCTTCAGTTTGTACTTGAGACATTTTTGCGGTGAGAGGGTTGGTGGAATGAGAAGGAAACGAATGAATGTGGGACGTGGAACGGTCGACAACTGGCGACGGCGACGGACAACACACAGCGGATCGCGAGCGAAGGAACTGACCCAAAACGCTGGCAACGTCACATAAGTAACGTGACTAGTCTGTCACACCTCTCTCGACTGCCAGATCAAGCCTGCATTCTTATTTGCGTACAACCCTCCGGTGATTTCTAAACGTGAACAGCCTCTAGGGAATTCCAAACACCAGGTATCCAGATCTCAGGGGTCTGGTTACAGCGAAGTTCCAAGCCTGCGTGAAGAAGGAAGCACAAATGTATGGGTAAGCTCATTCTGTCCCAGAACGACGGGCGACAAGGAGTTTGAAAAGGAGGGGTGCCAGGTAAGGATCGACTGTAACGAACGAAGACGGGGAGGAACGATAGTTATCTGTGAAGTAATGGAATGGAGAATGCCGCCACGAACGCGAGGGCAGCAAATCCCAGAGCCAGGTACGGTTTTGGGGTGGGGACTGGATCAACCTCAGCGGTACGAGGTGTTTTACCGGACGAGGAAGGTGTGATGGGAGACGTAGGCAAAAGCAATTGTACATACCCTATTGACTTCAACCCTTGGACACTAAGAACGAGGTTCAGAATCCTGATCCAATTGGCCACAAAGGGTCGAAACTTACTAGTACCCCTCCAGGTTCCTCTTGATTTCACCTTCCTTGCCCAGCGGAACGCCGTTCAGGGTGAATTTCACGGTGGTAGATTCTGGTGATTGATTGAGGCTCGTCGTGAGAATGGCTTCATGACCTGAAGGCCAGTTCGGGGATTGCAGCGACCACGTCTGTATGATCTGTTTGGGCGCATCCAATGAAACGTATTTGCCCTTGACACCTCCCCCGAATAACGAGTACTCAGAACCAGGACTAGGGTTAGACTGCAAAAACTCGTCAAAAACCTGCGTATATGCGCGCGAAATCGGGCTTGCCTGGGCAGAAGCTCGGGTCCAAATCGGGATCCGTTTCTCATCCGTGAAGAGGCTGAACAAATCGTCAGCTGCAGCCATGAACGTAGCCTCTACCTCCACCGTCGACGTGTTCACGGTCGTCGGCTTCGGCGGAGGACTCTTCACCACAGGTTTGGGTGCAGGTGCGGTGATGGTGGAAGTGGCGTTTATAGACTGCACTGGGGTACCAGTGCGACTGGGCTCCGCACTCACGGTCAGATCCTTCCCGTGCGTCTCGAAGATCGCAGCTGGGAACTCGGCGAACTTGACTTCCAGCGCAACGGGCAACCTCTTCTTCGCGAGTTGGTAGAGGGCGTCGACAGGTTTGGATGATTTCGTCGAAAGTGTCCAGTTGTACTTTTTGGTGAACCGGATCGTGAGAGGCGTGGTTTTAGATTGTATTGGGAAATCTTACCACGTATTCTGAAAGCCCATCGAGCGTGACTTCGTGAGAGACTTCCGGGATGACCAACCCGCCGCTCACTTCCGTTCCGTCCGAGGCTTTACCAGACCACTTGAGTTCGAGTTTGACATCGTAGATCGTGATCAGCCTGTCCAGGAACAAAACCAAAGACAGAAACGAAAATCAGCCAGGCTTCAAGTAAGCGACGAACACTTCTGGGGGCGGGGGGCATCCGGGATGACGTGGTGACATACTTGGACTTGCGCTGGCCGAGTTCGACATCCCCATCGACCTCCGTCACGTCAGTGATCTGGACAGATTCATCGCCGTCGCCTGCAATCGTTATCGTCGTAAGCTCGTGTTGGAACCACTGCTTGGCCCAGGGCCCGATGTTCTTGTTCTTCCAATGCCAGTTGGCGGTGGTGTGGGACATGGGTTGGGGGACGGACATGTTTGCGGGTGAGTTGTTGGGTGACGATTATGGGGTCAGGATGAGTCTATGGTGAGTGGGAGATTGGCGGGAGCCTAAATAATCCGCGGGATGAAGACCGGCGTAGAATCTGGTCGAAAGTTCTCGTGTGTCGATCCGAGTGTCAGAACAGCCGGACCAACCCGTATTTCCGGTTTCCAACTCCGACCGGGTACTTCCTCACTGTCCTGAACAGCTTCATTTCATGGTCGATTGTGCTCCATCTCATGCCCTCTCAGTCATCGGCAACTACGAGTCCGAAACGACCACGGCTGTACATAAACACTCCCCAGTTGTCCCTACTGGAGTCTGTACACGAGCGTCGTAATATCGTCCAACCATTTGCCACTCATTTCGACTGTGAGCAACTGGGCCACTGCGTCCTCGTTTCTTCCGCCCAGGCCCTCACGAAGGATCCGGAGAGCTCCATTTTCGAATGGATCTCCAGCACCCCTCGGATCAGTCGCGGACGCCGACTCCATCCAACCCTGGGCGACACGTCTGAGATCCGATCCGTCTCGGGCCTCAAATAAGTCGAGCAAGCCGTCCGAGCAGAGGACAAAGGTGATCTCGTCCATCGTGATACCTCTTATCTTGGCAAGATCGACGTGTTGTACGTCGGGCTTGTTGCTGAGGTACGGCGGGGTAAAAATGCGGGTGATCAGAGTTTCTGGTTTGGAGGAGTGGAATTTGAACGGTTGTTCCGCATTCATGAGGACCTTGGAACACCACAGCCTGTCCAGCTTGAATATGTGGTCACCGACAGCTGGTGTTTCCGTGGTCAGCCGTGATTACGGTCGATCTGGGAGACTAGCCAACCTCGGGTTATGGCTAGACCACCAAGAACACGATTGTTTAGGATGGCCTCCGATTCTCCGGGGTGGGCAGACCGGAGTGTTTCGATTTCGGAGGGTACGGCAGCGTGGTGATTCGCGCTAAGGATTAAAACGTGCCAGGCGCTGGGACCAGTACGAACTCCCAGCACTCCACACCACCGTTCAGCACACGCCTCAACCTAGTAAAACCGAGACCGGCGACCTACCCGCTTGACAGTCTCCCAAGCTTGCAACCCAGATGTTGTCACGATTAGGGTCGATTAGGGATACCAATACGGTGGATCCCTGCATGCACCGCGCAACTCTGGCGTGATTCGGGCCACCCGCTGCACTGTCATGAATCACTGCTCTGATCTCGTCGTCCGAGAGTTTGTTTAGTTCTTCATGGCCACCGGGGAATAAGTCATACAGATCCTTCGTCAAGGAATCGTCGTACGAAGTGATGACTTTGGAAAGGAGGTCCGACACAGAACCCGGGTCGATCTTGGACTCTGACGCGGCGAGGAGGTCAAACAGTGCGGATTGAAGCTGAGCTGGGAGGTTCGCAGCGATGTGCTTCACTGTCTCACTCCCTGCGTGACCTGGGGGGTGATCAGTAGATAGCGATGGAGACGGGCGACTCGCGGTCGACGTTTCCTACCATCAAAGACGGCAAGGAGCTTCCAGGTTCCGTTCTGGAGGACCCAGTCTTGGACGGTGTGACGGTCCTCGGACGGCTCGTTTGCCTGGGGTTGAAAGTCGATGATGTCAACGGATCCGATCGTGTTTGGGTTTGCCGCTGCAACGAGGAGAGATGACAGGGTTGGTTCTGAGACTTTGCGATAGTTCCATGGACCGGCACCCGGACCCCAGCCGAGGTCTGTCTGTGCGGCCGGGTATTGGGCGAGGTTATGGTGATCTCTGGACGCCATGGGGGGTGATGCAGACCGACCGGCCAGCGGGTGATCTGAGACTCCGGCGTACTTTTGAAAAATGCAAATACATGGTGGCGGCTGTTTGAAAATCCAACGCCTCGGGTGGAGGACGGGGGGCCGTCGGAGCGTCATCCGTTGGGTATTTTGCGTGCTTGCCTCCGCTCCTTCAGGATCAATGCACGAAGATTTTGCGCATTTGTACTGTAGGCCAGTTACGCCGGTAACCAAATGGCCTGGGTCGTGGTGGTGGTCAGACCCCTCCCCATCTCCCGCCCCGCACCTGTGGAACAGTGGTTCTTATCTGACCCCGCCCTGGTGCGTTTCCCGACCGGCGGTAGATGGATCGTTCCCATAGTGACGGACGTGGACCCACACCCAGAAAGGAGCCCTAACCGACGCAAAAGAGCCGTGACGCGTCTGGCTGGGACGGATGTCTTCCGGATGTTAAACGTCCCACAGCCTCAGGACGAGGCGGTGGCGAGCGGGCAAGCCGAGGTGAGTCCGTTTGGTGTCGCCCTCTCTCCTCCTGTTTATCCCCCCACGCCCCAGTACCCCCTCAACCGCACCATGAACCAAAGGAACAGACCACCAGACCCTCCTTGGAAAAAACCGAGTATGTTCCGACCGCCCTTGCCCTTCGCAACTCCCGCTAATCTACCCCCTCGTCAAGCGCGCCCATGTCCATTTTATTCGCAAGGGAAATGCCTGTTCTCCGACTCCTGCTCGTTCCTCCACCAAGTCAAAATCAAAGTCCCAAAGTCTTCCATATACACCCCCTCCCCCGTTTCGACGGGGAACACTGATGGAAATTCGCCCGAATCTATCGACTCTACGCCCAGGTCGGGATCCCCAATATCACCGAACCGGTCGCCTCGGATGACTAGTCTGTTGCTGGCGTTACAGGGCGTGATTAGCGACGGTGACCTCGATTTTGAGACAACAGACGAGGGAGTCCGACAAACTACCGAGATCCCCTCACCTTCCGTGGACCGCAAAGACCCAGAAGGTAGCCCGAACCCCGATTCGGAAGATGTTACCCTCCAACTCCGGAGTACTCAACTCTCCCCAGAGGTGACTTGCGGCCTCTCCATACCTACCCAAGCATCGGAGGACCCACCGGATCACCTTCCTGAAACAACCCCAAGTGCTGTGGAAGTGAATCCCAGGAACGCGCATACACCTTTCCCTGACGCCACCGCCCGAGGGTCTCCCCACTTTTTGCCACAAGACAGACCTTCCAGGGACGACTCCATCGACTCCGGTTATGCTGAACTCCGAACCTTTACACCTCCCCCCCAAACCCTCTCTACCCCGCTGTCTCAATGGAGACATTCCACCCTCAACCTCCTCTCCTCACCTTTTGGTTCACCCACGACTCGAGCCTTCCCCTCAGCCGGAGGTCGCCTCAGCGCGATAGTTTCTCCCCGGTTTGGCTCCTTCCCAAGTTCCATGTCCGAGCGAGCACCATCTCCTGTAGAGCGCGTCGCTGAGACTGTGGGCGCGGGTCGGCGATACTCTGACGACGTGGAATCTCGACGGTTGGCGAGTCTCACTTCCTTCCCAGACTTGGAGAAGGTCCCAGGCCCGACCCAGGACGACCCATCCGCCTCCTCCAGCCCATCTTCCTTGGATTCCCCAGGAGCGTATCCAGCGTTACCACCAGACTCACTTCTACCTCATGGGGATGACGAACAGTCCAAATCACCGGTGATATGTGAGGTAACCCTCAACAGAAAGAGAGCTTCCTCCGTATTGACCGTCGTTCCTCGATCCGAGGCTACAGAATCCCCACCACCCCTGCCTGAACCGCTACCCTGGGCTGCAGATGCGGACGATACAATCACTTCCATGTATGGGCTTTATCACTCCTCAAGCAGCGATCACGCCTGGTCTCCCCCTTCTCCCGTGCACAACTACTCTCGGCCTAGTAGTTCTGCCTCGTTCTACCCTCTCCGGCCTTCTCCTGCTGCTGCAGAGTCGCTTTCCCCGAAGTCGCTCCTCGATAGCAATCGCTCGACCGGATCACCTCGAGTCCCAAGTAGATCGTCATCTGTTCTTTCCATCCGCACAGACCTGGGGCCCCCGAGCTCCACTGTTCCCATTGGTTTCCGCGACGAAAAGCGTCACGGTTCGCGACGGACCTCGACAACATTCCACCGACCCAAACCTCTCGTTCTATCGCCACCCGATTCGGCTGTTGAATTCCAGCAACCGCTATCGTCAGGGCCTCGATCTCTCAAGCCGTTACGGCTATCGATGATTCTGAACTCCGCCCAATCACTTGCTTTCCCCGTGAACGAAAATCCGACCTCTACATCTCCTTCTGCTCCCTCTCCTTCGCCCGGCGCCCAATCCGACTTCTCCATCAGCAACCATCACCTACTTTCATCCGCCAGGTCTTCGATTATACCAGAGCATGTTCGCAATACCCCCAGCACCAATAACCTATCCCCCCTGCTGCTCGGCACTCCCAGCAGTTCACCCAACCACTACCTTTCGAATTTCGGCTCCCTATCGAATATCTCCATTCCCTCGCCTACACCATCACAAATCTCGACGTCCAGCAGTGTCATTCATCGACGGTATAATCCGCTCATTCCGAATAGGGAGTTTAGGAATAGTGTGCATTTGCACAGCCGTGCCTCGAGCACGCTGTCAGAACCATTTCACCCGGTGCGAGAAGAGGAGGAGGATGTGTGGAATGATAGGGACGAGAGTAACTTGAGCATCGATCCAGATGATCCGACGATACGATACCACTTCTCTACCTCTCGCTCCAAACACCTGGGAAACCTGGAAGAAGAAAGTGCTCAGCTGGCATCCGCATTTACTGAGTCACCAGCGTCCTCATCTGTACCCGTCCTGGATGAGATGATCGACGCCCATGCCGCAAATCCTTCACGATCGTCGAGTATGTTCTCGATATCTTCTTCTGCTAGGCTACCCACTCGTCACCTTCATACTACGACTTCCCCTCCTCACGTCCAAAGCGCACACTCGACACCCCTCCCCCGTTCTGCCCCCGTCTTCACTAAGGACCCTGTTTCACCTGCCATCACCAATTCCCGTAATCCCACTCGGACTCACACCCGTCGTCAACCCTCGCACGCAATCGCGACTCCTCGCCCTACTCTAATGTTTGCTATCGCTAGTGATGACGTCTCTCAGGTTCAGCGGGTCTTGGACAGCGGCGAAGCCAATCCTAACGATCAAGTTGGCCCTCAGTCGGCATTGAAGTTTGCTTTAAACAACGAACAACTGACAAACCGGTTGGAGATTGTCAAGACATTGTTGGCGTATGGTGCAGACCCAGCGGGGTTGAGGGACTCCACTTCCGATAGGCAAGAGCATTCACGGAGGTCGAGCGTCGTGATCTCAGGCTCCAGTCCTGCGCACGTTGGACACAGCTTAAATGCGTCTGAAATCGATGGACGGAAGGAGATCGATCCTGCATTTGAAGCGATGAAGAGTCAGATGGACCCTGCCACGAGATACTTCATCAATCGTGCGGACGCGCCCAAAACTCGACGTACCTCCGCCCTGATTCATCGATCGTTCTTTCGTCCTTTGGCGAGGATGCGATACGACGTCGTTGGCCAGGATTGTGCATTCGAGCAGCTATTTAGGTGTCTGAGCATTCAGAGTCAGAATTTAAGCGTAAGTCCGTTGGTGGTTATGCTGTGCGGACCTAGTGGGCACGGGAAGAGCCTTTTCGCGAGAAAGTTTGGGAGCTTGTTGGGTGTCCCGACACATACGGTCAATATGACGACGTTGAGATCGACGCACGATTTGTGGCAGTCGTATTCGATGAGCCCGTACGAGGAACCCTCGACGGTGACACTTGCCGAGTTCCTGACGGACAACGAGGGAAAGCGATGCGTTGTCGTGTTAGACGTGCGTGATTTCCTTGATCTATCACCCCGCAGAAAGCGATCCTAACAATTTTCTCTTCCAGGAAATCGACAAGGTCGTCGACGAAAAGACCCTCTTCTCTCTCCTTATGCCTTGGGAACACGGCAAATGTTCGTTTGCAGCAGGCCAGCGCCATGCCAACGCTAGGAATGTTATCTGGATCGCCACTGCGAACACAGGACACCAGCTCGTCTTTGATCACCAAGTGCAGAGAGGGGACCCTGACGCGCCGATGGACAGGAAGGAATACATGGAACTGATCAATTCGCTGAGACCGGATGTGACTGAATGTCTGGGGGTGAGTGAACTACCGAACCTACCCTGTCGTGCTTGACTGAGTTGGCGAACCAATATAGGCCTCGTTGATTTCTCGCGTGACGACCGTGCTACCTTTCGTTCCATTCACGAACGAAGAGAAGCTCGCTGTGGCCTCGCAAGCCCTGTTTCTGCAAGGTGGGGAACACGCTCGATTGATGTCACCAGAAGCCATCGAGAAACTCGTCGTCGATGCCGTGGCCGCGTATATTCCCTCAGAGGGAGGTCGGTCCCTGTATAGAGCCGTGTCAAACTTCCTGCTAGACGCGATCGATTCGGTGTAATTGTCAAGCTCTTCTTATGTCGTTTGCTCTCCGTTGCTTTCCGTTTTCGAACCTGTACCCTGTCTTGTTTTACTAACTAACCCCGTTCATTAATATCCACAGCTCGTCCGACCCACATCTGTCGCTCACTCCCATCTGACCCTTCACTTTATTCAACCCTCCCCATCCACATTTATTCATGTTCATCTCGCCTTGCATACATTTCTTATTAAGTACCCGTGGGTGATCCTTGCGCGCCCTCTCACGTTCTGCTTTCTTCTCCCCATCTCTTTGGCGATCTCCCATAGCATCTGCGCAGCAAAATTTGGTGTACACTAGCACTTCCTCACTTGGAATACATAAGGAGGTACCGTGATAACAGTGAAACGTCATGGGACTGTTGAGCGACATTGGGCGCCAACTTCTGTGGCACAACGAACTCAGAACGCCTCAGTGAGATGCAAGGAGGAGGTACTGGAAACTGCCGCTCGAGCGATTTGGATGAAGTTCAACAACATATATTGTTTGGGATGAGGAAAACTCGAAGAGTCAGAGGAAAAACAGAGACGGCGGGTTGAGTGGGTGGGGATGCAGGAGTGCTATGGCCGAAGGACCTCGATCAGCCGTGAATCGATCTCGATCAAATCGATCCTTACGGAGGGCAGGAATGGAGGAAGGTGAGGGGTCTGAGTACCGTCACTAGTGCCCAGACAAGAGAGAAGCCAAACGAATCTACCTCCTGCCACGAATGGACTTCCTGATGGGAGTCTTCGGGAGGACAGGAACTTCGGGCTGAACGGAGGTGGACCTACCCCTCCTGAGCTTCGAGGGGGGCTTGCCAGCAGGGGTGGGCAGGAGCCCAGTCTCGGGGTTTGCGGTGGGTTCAGCTTCGACCGAGGGGGTTGATTTGGACTTGCGGTCCCGAGTACCGACAGCTCGCTTCTTCTTGGGTGAGGGGTGAGGTTTCAACGTGTCTCGATTCTCGGCTTCGGCTTCGACAACGAATGCACGTTCACCTTCCGTCACCCTCAACGAAGTCCCGGGTCTGATGGGGGTTTTTCGGGGGGCCTTGTGTTCCTCCCTCTTAGCCCTGCCGTCGATGCTGAATCGAGCGGACTTGGGAGAAACTTCGGTGTGTCCAAAGTCGGACATAACTGCGCCTCCGTTGTCACCCTTCTCGATGGCTCCTGAGATTTTCTTGGCCTTGACACTGAGGACGATCGGCCCGAAGACATCTTCTGGGATGGAGGTCTGGACCTCAGCGGGTACCTGAGATCCAGCAGGAGTCCCCACTTCGGATTGGGTATTAGCACCGGTAGTAGATTGGGAGCTGTCGGCGGTCAATGGGGGCAAAGAGTGTCGCGACTCTCCAACGCCGTGAAGGATGTTCTCAGTTGGTTCTTCGTCCTCCGACCCCCCCTGTTCGACTTCCTGGCTAAGGATCTCAATGACTTGAGACCTCTCGAGCTCGGAGTCCTCCCTTTGTATCTGTGAGGTGGCGGTGCCTGGGGGAGAAACGTGCACAGGTTGGGAGGAGGGGTCAGGAGAACTTTCGGATGCCGGAGGGTCGGCTTGAGGGGGAACGGGAACGAAGCCAGCCCTCACGAGCGTTTGGAGGTCCCAAGTTGGTTTGTGAGCGGTAAGCTTTCGTTTCTTGGGAGATACTCTATCTTCGTTGTCCCCTGCCTTCACCTGACGGGGAACCCCAGTACCCGGGCACACATCGGCGGTGGAGGGACCGGCAATATTTCCGGCATCGTTATACTCCTCCTCTTCAGGAGTAGTGGAACGCTTGCGTTTGCCAACCAAAGTGGTACGAGGAGGAGAGGGGGTGTGGGGGATCAGATGGGGAACCATAAGGTGTTGGGGTTCTGGTCGGGGAACGAGGCCTGGGGAGGATGGGACATACCACTGCGCCAATGGATGGCGGGGGCGGGGAGGATCGTTATGGGATTGCAGGGCAAGGGTTGGGGTGTAGTCCATGACTTCACGCTTGAACCCCTTGGAGATCTTAGCAAGCTCCTCGCCCGAATGAGGGAAGGGTACGTCGGTATTGGAGGCGATTCTGAGGTCATCTCCAGAGCGATCGGGGGTGGAGTCGTCGGGCGCAAGCGCAGTGTGGCCGGGAGGGGCAGGGGACTCTGGTGGAACTTCTATCTCATCCTCGACGTACTCGAGGACGTTTTCGTCCTCGTGACCGGGGGGAAACGACGGCTGCCGGACAGGCGGGGTCTCAGATCTGAATAAATCTTCCTCTTCGCCGTCACTGTTGGAGGGCCTGGGAGTAGACCCCCCAAGGAAGTCCCGAACGTAGTCGTGGGGGAAGTCGGGATGATCGACATTCCTAAGCATCGTGTGAGTAAGCACAAGTGATTTGGTGATATGGGTCGATCGCACTTGGAAAGGTGTTCTTCGACGGTGAGGAAGCCGCCGTCCTCGCCGCGGGTTAAAGTGGGGAACGGATTTTGGTTCCTGCTGAGCGTAAGGTCAGGTGTATATAGAGGAGACAACGTTTGTTCACATACGGATTATTATCCTCGTCTCCATCGTCGGAGGACTCGTCAGAACCCAACACCTCCATCTTCCCATCCACCCACTTCGCTCTATAACCGCCGTTCCCGAATAACTGTTCGTGAGTCCACCGGTCTTCCATCCTTTGCCACTGGGCCACAAAGAGATCTATCCTTCCTATCACGCCCTTGCACGCACGCAACTGAGAGCCAGTCCGGTTCACGTGTTCCAACATGGCGGCTGTACGATGTTTGAGGGATTCTACGTACTCGAGTGCTTCACGGTCACTTTTGTAAAGTTGCTTAGCGGTCGCGTCGAGCGTCTCGAGTTCTTCTGGGTCAGCGGGGAGAGCGGCCTCCCGCTCTGGGGTGGGCTCGGCCCTACGGTAGGGTTCATATCGGTCCCGTGCTCGCGGGGTAGCAGGAGGGTTAACCGGTTCGGCCGTCTTGGCCAGTTTGGGCGCCTTTCTCTTTGATGCCTTCTTCTGGGAGTCGATCGGTGTGTCGCCGAACGAGTTCGAAGGGGAGGGAACTCGCTCCTGAGCAGGAGTAACGGAGGAGGGTGGACAGGTGGTGACAGAGGGCTCTTGGACAGACATTGATCCGCTCTAGCGATAGAGGATGAGTCTGAATTGTTTAAAAATGGGGCGGGGGGTGGGCTTGCTAGTCAATGAGGCGGGGGGGGGGAGGTCAAGGGGGATGGTCGTGGCTCAAGGTCAAGAGGGGTGAGACCGCGTGAACCTGATGTTCCGCCTGGATGCATGAGAGAACAATGGGAGGTGGGTCATGGCTGATCGCCACGGCCACGGCCCCGGTTCCAGCTTTAGTTTGTTCGGCCGTACCGAATCATCCGAAATTTCCGGACAGCGTCCAAGACAAGATCCAATCACACCCACGCGAGTTCCAGTCCGAGAGTTGCACCAGATGCGGAGACCTGAGCCAAAGACCAGACCCAGAGAGTACGAACAAGGGTGGGGAGGAAGCGCCCACTACCGAATGAGGAAGCACGGCAAGCGATCAGTCCGCTTGAGTCGAACACTCGTCTCTGCTTCGTCCTCGCCATGCCAAAACTCCATCTGAAGCGTACCCCTGCCGAGGAGGAGGAACGCGCTCAACGCAGAGCCAGAAAAGCCAAACGCAAGGAAGCTAAACATCTCGGCCAAAAGTACGATCTCCACGGCTCGTCTTCCACCTCCACACGCGATAACTATCATCGATCCAAACGCCGCGCTACAGACGTTGGAGAAGACCCTAATTACGATACGGACTACGAGTCTGACGATCGCCTGGGATGGTTAGAGGAACAGCAGCGCCGGAAACGGGAGGAGGAAGAGTTCCAGCAGAGGCTGTGGGACGAACTTGGCCACCAGGAGAGGCTGGATAACCTCACGAGCAACCTGAACTCGTACACTCACATCCCCCGGCGCTGGAAGTCCGGCGGGACGGCTGACTTAGAGGATGCCGTCTACAACGATCCCAACTCGATGGACGATGAACACTACGCCGAGTGGATGAGAGAAGGGATGTGGAAGTACGTAACGTTCACCGTCTGTGAATCCTGCTTTCCCTCACGGGAGGCCTTGGCTAGGAAACGGAACACCCAAGCGTACCAAGAACAAGTCAGGAAGAAGGCTGAGGAGGAGGCTCGAAGGAAGCGTGCCGAGCAGCTTGCCTCCGAGCGTGCCCGTCGAGAGGGTCGTGAGGCCGACGAACGAAGGCGACGCAAACGGTCGAGGGAGGGCAGAGCAAAGCAGAACGCTCGCGGTGACTACGAGACACGCTGGGATAAACTTCTATCTGCCGACAAAACCACTGACCAGCTCCTCATGTTTCAAGATATCCCCTGGCCCTGCCATACTGCGTACTCTACTTCCGATGACCACCATTTCTCTTTGGACGATCTCACCATTGACTCCATATCGGAATTCCTATTCCGTTCCGCGAAGGAACCCACGGAACCTACGCAGAAGGTCAAGACAATCAGGGAGACTCTGCTTCGCTTCCACCCCGACAAGTTTGAAGGGCGGGTCATGAGCCGAGTTTCCGAGGCCGACAGGGCAAATGTTCAGGAAGGGGTTGGAATCGTGGTACGGACACTGAACGAGCTGATGAGGACCGCCAAGTAGCCCCCTCAACTATCCGACTCCCTGTACATACCCCGTAATCGCCACGACTGTGAGCGCAGCCTTAATTTCGTGGAAGGGAGAAACCATTTTCACCCACGTAGTTCTGTTCAATTCCGCATTTTGTGGTGGCCTGAGCGAGCAGAGGCTTACAATCAACGCCACATTCTTTATCCCTGGACGAGCGGCTTTCCATGAACGGAGGACGGCCAACGGCCCCCCCTGGCCAGAACTACACGGGATGATCTACCAAGTCCGAGGTTAATACAGCTTCTTGGTCATATATGGTCCCTCGAGCTCGTATCCGAGCCGTCGGTAATAGTCCCTGGTTCCAACACCAGAAATGACAGCAACCTTCACGCTATCATGCTCCTCCAGAGCTATCCGTTCCGCTTCCTCCATTAGAAGCGTTCCAAAACCCTACAACATCGCCTCCGTGTCAAGGTAATGGAAACCCCAAAACCACCTCTGGACGTACCTGGTGTTGGAATTTCGTAGGATCCCTCCCATGAACCGGGACTGCAGTCCCGTAAACATGCAACTCCCTCACGATGCTGGCACCCCCTACGAGTTCCGGTCGGAATGTGCCCTCTTCAGAACACTTTCTCAGCCGTAGCAATCCGATAAGGATGTCCCTTTCGGGGTCCTCGTAGGATAAGAAAGTCTCCCAACCCCCATTCGCCGTATAGTCCCTCCGTATCAGCTCCACGCACTCTGGCCGTACTTTGTGGTGGATCTCGTGGATACCGACCTCACGGAACCTGACGTCCCGACACTCTGCACCGAAGTCTTTCATCCGGTTCAGAGCGAGCTCGCGGAGATTCCCAGAGTTCTCACAGCCGCTCGTCACAAGTGGCAGTGGAATATCCCTTTGGACTCGGTATACCCTTGTCCATGGTGGGACGAGGGCCAATATCCGAGCCACGACATCGACCAGAACGTTTGGAGTGTAGTTTTTGTACCTCCCAGTCCGCCAGAGCTCGTATAGTCCAGTTCCCCGGATGACAAGTGTGGGGTAGATTTTCAGACCGTCGCTTCGGAACGCAGGGTTTTCAAAGTACTCCTTGAATTGTTCGAGGTCCCGTTCGACGCCGATATTCGGTAAGTCTGGCATCATGTGAGCGACGACCTTGAACCCCGCGTCTTTTGCAAGATGGAAAGATTCGGACACGGCGCGGACGGTGTGACCACGGTTGGTGTCACGGGCAACATCTTCGTAGACGGATTGTACACCGATTTCAAGCCTTGTACAACCGTACCGCAGCATCTGACTATAACATCGTTTGAACGGCGCGCTGGTGCCTGCCAAGTCTGTAGACAAACCTGAGGTGCGGTTTCAGGCAATAGTCGGGCCTCGTTTCTATTGTAATGCCGATGGCTTTTGACTTGCTCTGCTCGGAGTACCTATCGGCATTGGTCAAGGTCGGACGTTGGTGAATGCCAAGAACCGTCATACCGAACGGCTTCGTCAACGTCAGTTCCGGTGAACCCTGAAAGGGCATTGTGGAGCTGAGCGACGAAAGTATTTCTGTAATCCTCGGGCATGCTCATGAATGTCCCACCCATGATGATGAACTCGACCTGGCAGGGGGTGAGATCAAGGTGAAGTAAGACAAACGTGCACAAGCACCTTGTCCACGCTGTGACCCAATGCCTTGAGCTGCTCGACTCTCCCTCTTGTCTGTTCATAAGGGTCGTATCGGGCACGGATGGCCCTCATACTCGTCGGCTCGTAGCCGGTGTAACTTTGAGTGCTGTAGTCGAAATCCGAGTCTGGACCACCAGGACAGTATCTGAAAATTCAAACCGCCTCTCGGCACCAGCGAAGTCGGCAACCACAACACATTCCACGTACACACAAATGTTGCCCGTCATGGCTATGTGCGGGCACCGGTGAGGCTTGCACATGACCGCGACCACGGCGATCTATGGATAACGTCGGTGGGATGAAAAACTAGAGAATGGCAGCAATGAAACGTACACCACTGGCTGTCCTGATCGGTCTGGCTCTCAACTTTGGTAGTAAGGCCTTCTTATAATCGTCCGGAATGGCGCTGATGATATCGACCAGCCTCGGTACGCCTCCGTATCCGTGTTTCTTACTGATCTTCGCCCGCACCTCGTTCAGGGATACTGACTGGCCGGAGTCATAAGCTTTGATCAGCTCCGCCGCTATCCCTGAGGTCACTCGCAGAAGAATCTCCGCCTGAGAAGGGCCTGTTGTGTCTTCAGCAACCTCCCGGGGAAGGATGTAACCTGCTGAATCTCACCTTCCGGCTTTTGTTTCTGGGACATCACGATTAGGTGGGTGAGTCTTGGCGGCAAATGCCGCACTTTCTCGATCAGTTTCCACCTCCACCGCCGCACCGCCAAGATGGAGTCGGTCACTCTCCAAACGAACATGGGGGATATCCAGCTCGAGTTGTACTGGGACCACGCTCCTCGAGTATGTTCAACTCATTCTTTAGTCGATTTGTCGCACTCAGCCTTGCAAGGAACCAGACTTGCAAAAACTTTGCTGAATTGGCGAGACGTGGGTACTACAACAATGTAATTTTCCACCGGATTGTCGCCGTATGTCACGCGAATACACGCTAGGGGTGTGGGTGATTCACGCTATTGTTCAGGACTTCATGGCACAGTCAGGCGATCCTACTGGCACCGGGAGAGGCGGAACGAGCATATATGGGAATCGGTTGTGAGTTGAGCGTGTCACGTATTCGCAGGCACTCACGCTCCGATGCAGCGAAGATGAGCTAAACGAAGAGTTGCGGTTCACCGGCGCGGGGATCTTAGCAATGGCCAACTCGGGCCCAAACACCAACGGTACGAGTGTTGCCACCCTCCCAACATGTCCCTCAAGAATCCGCAGGTTCCCAGTTCTTCCTCACCCTTGCCCCGACACCATTTCTTGACAACAAACACACGATCTTTGGGAGGGTGAAGTCCGGAATGAGGGTTCTCCAGAGACTTGGTGCTGTGGCCACGGATGGACAGGATCGGTAAGTCCGAACCTCTCAGGAATACCATGTCCCCACGTTTACGCGTTTTCCATCAGACCGAAGGAAGACGTGAAAATTTTCAAGGCTTGTGTTGAGTAGATTCGGATCAGGTATTCTCTTTGGGTATCCGACGCCTGTGATACGTAGTTTCGTGTATTTTCGGGTTTCGAGGTTCCTCCAGCATCGCTGCCGGGGATTCTCGATCGCGTCTGGTCGATCACCCTTCCGAGTCCGACCTTCTACCTCGACTTTTCCCGGTTCCGCTGTGATCATGAGTGTCCTCCGACCTTTCAAGGCTACAGATCTCTTCAAGTTCAATAACATGTAAGCCAACACACAATCCGAAGCATGGTCCTCGACCCTAAGCCGTTTCCAGCAACTTGGACATCTGGACAGAAACTGTGAGCTGGCAAATCACAATGACCTCGGGTCTCGAAACCCCAGTTAACCCTCACGGGTAGTACGGAATCTCGTTCTACCTGACCTACCTATCCAGGTGGCCTGATCTCTGTAGCGTCCAAGAGGCTCCTTCGGGTCGCATGATGGGTTACAGTTCAGTATCATGATTCACGCTTCGTACACGTGCCCGTCCTGACTGCATCCCCCCCTCCCTTGGTCTCTAGCTCTCGGAAAAGCCGAGGGCGAGGGTCTCGAGCACCACGGCCACGTAACCGCGATCACCGTTGCTCCGGAGTACCGTCGACTCGGCCTGGCACGCAAGATGATGAACTTGCTCGAACTCGTTTCCGACGGTGTCTATAAAGGCCTCTTCGTCGATCTCTACGTGCGATGCACGAACGACCTGGCTATAAACATGTATGAAGGGTTCGGGTACAGCGTGTACCGGCGGGTAGAACAGTATTATGGAAGTCTTGGCCTGGGGAAGGCAGCGAAAGACGAAGAAGACGCATTCGGTGAGTATACGAGCATCCTTCGGGTGTTTATTGTGTTCGTAACCTCCTGACAGACATGCGGAAACCATTATCTCGGGATCTACATCGGCGGTCTGTGAGAACAAACGGAAGGGACATTATCATAAGCGCACGAGAAGCGCCCTAGTCATCCCGTACTCATTTTGTGCGGTAGCACTGCGTTTGAAGGCATTTCCAGTTTTGTAGAAGAGTACAAGCACATCCGCGGGCCTAATGAAATCCTGGTGTAGGCAGAGTAATTGTGACCTCACGAAACGCGCTCGAACGCTGGGTCAAGCAGAGCTTCCGTTGTGCGGGGCCTCTGGGCAGGGTCGAGAGCCAGGAATGACCGCATGATCCTGACAAATGCGGCGACTTCTTCAACGCCATTACTGTGGATCGATCGTTCGTTCAACCCAGACTCGATGGACGCCAACCTAGCGCCCCCCACAGTTGCACGCCCCAACACGACTGGGGATGAAGAAGGTGAATAGAGTGGAAGATTTTAGAGCGCGTTTCCTTGCCTTTGAGATCTTGTTGCTTCTCTCGAATCCCGTATTGCTCTAGTGCGGCATTCTCATGGTCTTGGCCAGTGCGTTGAGTCATCTGTGCAAGATGGACAACATCGCGAGATATATCACTCGTGGCTCCGGGATTAAAAAGCCAGTGACCGGTTGCGAATTCATACATCTTTGGGAGGAAGATTGCCAGTTAGGTGCCAAGAAGGTAAGCGAGAGAGGAGACCGATACCATGCACCCAAGACTCCATATATCAATGGCAGGGCCCCACCCAAGGCCAAGGATAATTTCGGGTGCGCGTAGAGCGTAGGGCTGCACGATGTCGCTCAGGTGTCCCAGTTGCGGGTGAGCTGGCCTTAAAGATTAACAGTTTACCCATGGTAAGCACCGTGTCGACGCACCGTGCCCCAAATCCCCGATAACCCAATGCAACCCAGCACCCTGATCCGGATCCGGGTTGAAGAGGAGTGGAGCCGAAATGACCGGGTGAAACGGAAGCTCGTTGGGTGGGATCGTCGTTGGGAACCCGTACAACGTAGCTGGTTGTTCATAGAGATCCTGCTTGACGACCTCTTCTACCTCGGACGGCAGGAGGAGAATATTCCCAGGTTTCAAGTCTGTCAGATTATGAGACAGGCCAATTCTACTTACAAATGGTGCGCAGAACATACCGGAATGAATCACCTTGCATTCATCGTGTAGATATTCCAAGCCTTTCAAAACGTGTTTGGTCAGGATAAATCGGAGAGGGAGTCGTGGGTCGGCGAGTTGACTCTGTAAACTCGGAACACTGTAGCTGAGCACGTCCATGACGAAGCAAACGTGCTGGCCGACGTAACTCTCGAAGGTGAATTCATACGAGAGATGGATAACGTGTGCGAACCCGCGATGGGTGGGTGATGTATCTGTGATCTTTCGAAGGAGGTCGCGTTCTCTAAGCCGTCCTGCTTCAACCTCCCTCGATGCGTAGGATGATAGAACTTTAAGGGCAACGTAGCGACAATCTCTGTTTACTTGAATCAGCTGTTTGTCAAGTGGGGGCCGGTAGTTTTTGGAACGCACTTGCGGTCTCTCGCCAACCACACGGTCGAATACCCGCCCCATCCGAGCTTCCTCGTGATGACAAACCGGCCGTCGTCGAGAGCCTCGCCCAGACGCAGTGGGTAGAAGCCGGCGCCTTCGTCAGCAGTTGATGCGAGGTCCTCCTCTGGCCACTCTAGGCCTTTCAGATCGTCACTGGGTTGGTATGGGGGCTCTCGGGGCACTCTGGATGAGTTGCTGCTGAGGGGACGCAAGGCCGTTCGAAGGCAATTACGAACACGGAGAGTTCTTGAGAGTCCGGAGGAGCGAAGAACTATGGGAGCGTAGGACAACATCCCCCCTCGAAATGTCTTGAGAGTAGCGCAGTCCTGGTTCTTAGCGACTTTTTTAAACCGTCGCCCGCGGGCTGTCCAGAACGCCTATGCGGACAACCCCGTCAAGCCAACTACGTCGAACAGCTCGTGCATACGGATACCGCGAAAGATACAACGCAATTTGGTCGGTAGGCGCTATCAGCACCCCTTGCGAGACAAAGTTCTACGAGCACGAAACCCTCGGTGGTGACCCCCGCAACCAAGCCACCGCCGAGTATACTATCAGATCAAAGCTGGTGTCCACACCACCACCACCACGTCGTGGTCCTGGGTTAATGGACTAGGTGAGACGGAATGGAGCTGTTGCCCTGCACGCTCCACAACTGGAATTACACCCGCTTCCGTTCGCAACAACTTTCTTTAACCATCTCTTTTAATCTTCTCTGAGTGTCCGTCATACTCTGTGCTGCCTCCCCCCAACGGAGTCGCATTCACTCAGGCTACCCTCGATTGGAAAGAACAACAGATGCTCATCCACTAGGGCCAGGGCCTTTCTATTTTGCTAGTCTACAACGTTACACTCACCTGCCCCCAATCACAACTTTAACGGGGGAGGGTCCTCCGGAATCGGTGTCAAAACAGCAATCTCCTCCTCGTAGAAACTGTTGAGGTTTGCAGGGATGCCACAAAATTCGTTAAACTTGAACATCACCTCGTCCGCCAGAACGCTCGGTCTCAGCTCCTTGCTCTTCAACGAAGTTCCCATTCGCCCTGGGGCCATGAGACGGTTTGTCAGGAATAAAAATCCGTTGGTCCCTCCCAAGACCTGCGCAAAGACCACGCCAGACCGGTGGACCCACTGCGAATACTTGAACGGTGCTCTTCGGTACGAGTAAATCGGGTCGATTTGTTCCGGGTAGGTGCTCACGGCCTCGATATCCAACACGAACCCAAACTTCCGCAGGAGCGCACTCTCAAAGTAGTTGTGCGTCTGCGTGCCTTCCGGCACCCTCTTGTCCAAATCATGCACGATGGGAGGAGGGACGGAGAGCCTAACGGGGTAGCATGACTGGAGCGGGTTCTGTTCTCGAATGTCGCATATCTGGTCGACGTACGCCTCGACGAGTTTCAGGCCGTATCTTTCGATCGTCCTCCCCCACTGTTTGAGTTGGTCCTCGATGCAGCGAGCGGTCGTTCCAATCCATTGCAGCTCAAAATGGAAGCAGGTTGCGGGGTTGTGGATGATATCGTGGTGTAGGATGACGGTTTCGGCCTGATCGCTCTTCTGTGATGCCTCCTTAGCGGTCAGAAAACAGTCCGGGCGCTCGGAGACATACCTTGTTTCCATCGATATCGATGACCAGACTCTGACTCAGGATAAGACGCTTCCTCACACGGCGGGCGGCCCGACTGTTACCCGGATAAAACCCGGACCCCTCTCCCACTCCAAACGTTGAAGGGTACTTCGTGGTTCTGAACCATCCCCGAGGAGTCGAGGGCGCAAAATACTCGGGCCTCAACTGATAGAAATAGTGCCTACCACACCAGTTAGTCGCGATTGGGAGCAAGAACAGATAAATTCGCTTACCCATCGAGGAAACCATAAGTCCTTCTCGCATGGTCGAACAACCCCTGGGCTTGCAATCTCCCTCCGACTTCAACCGCCTGTTCCTTCGATGAAACGTCTCGGAACTCCTTCACCAGCCAATTCACAAAATCCGATCCGGTAAAAGCGTCCGTGTACACCTTTCCCTGCCACCTGTGGTCCTTTATCGGCAGGCTGACGGGGTCCTCTCTCATCGCTTTCGCAATAGCACTCAAGGACATCTGTGAAATCTCCTTCTCGCTCTTCATGTTCTTCCTCAACGGCCCCAAAGCGTGGATCTCATCGAGGCGGTTCATAAGCACTTCATCAAGGACGCACGTCGCCGGACCCAGATCTGTTGGTAGGAACCTGACGACGTGTTGGGTCTGGGCTCCGGTCCCGAGACTACCATCCGGGGCCTGCCATCTGACGCGGGAGAAGAGTTCTGCGAGCTTGTCCATCCCAACGAGACGAATCTCTTCGTCATCTAGCCTTTCGCCATTGGGTCCGATATTCGTGAGGGGCGAATCCGCAGAAGGTATGACGATGAATCTCGTTCGCCAATACCTGAGAGATTCGTGCAGTTGGTTTTCATAACCTGCAATGAGCATGTCAAGTCTAACGAGACGGTCGTCAGCCTTCATTCGAGCGACCGGAGGAAAAGAACTGTCAACCTGTTCCAGCCGTAATTCTCCAACCCATGGGACACAAACGACGTCTTCAATTCTGTATACCCCTCTCCAAACTTCGGCCAAATCAAACACTGGTACTCAATCGGGGTACTCGCCGCCATCCTTCTCACATACCTCCTCACCCTGATCGCCTCGCCCGTATACGAGATCTGGTGGATTTCGTTGCTCATGCTCAAATACACCGGGTCGTTCGGGTTGTTCAGGACATCCGCGGCTCCTACGGCCTGAGGGCTCAACTCCTCATCAGGGATGAACACGGACGGGCGGCGAGGGAACCTCGTAAGGGTCGGGGCGGGTTTGGTGGCGTTGGGGGTAGAAGATTTGAGGATGAACTGGAACCCTTGGGCGAGTCGCAAAGCGACCATCTCCCGCATGATAGACGCGGCCCAAGCCCTCCTCGCCCCACCCCTGCTCGTGCCTTCCGGGATCACAGGTGGCTTCACCAGGAACGACCGCATCTCTGGTGGATCCACCACAAAATCATACGAAAATATGTCGTAGGAAGTCTCCAACTCCGATTTCGTCGGGAAATGTTCAATAGTCAGGGGTAAACAAGCGGGAGTGACCATCGATTTCCATTTGATCTCCATCCTGGACAACGGTTCAGGGTAGGCATGCTGCCACCTCCTGGCCAGGGAGGACTGAGGGTATGGAACATATTCTCGTGGGAAAGATGGGTTGGTTCGGTTTGGAAGCGAGGATGGGAATGGAACGCAGGAGTTGTGTTGTGTACTCCCCGTTCTTCGCATCATCGTGATCGTCGCTTCCGTGCGAGGGGGGGTGCTAAGTGGCGAGGTACGAGTTAACGAGCCTCTGTGTTGGAGGTTGCTATCTTCTTCCAGGGTTCGGCTCAAGACAGAACTCCTCGGCGACGCACGAGGGTGGATATTGACGGGTTTGGGAGAACGGGGGATGGGGGTCTTAAGCCCCGAGGCAGTAAGCGTGAGCGCGGAAGGGGAGGGTGTAACGATGGGTGTCGTTGCCAAGGTGGGACTCGTCGCTGCAGAAGCAGAAACGTTCGAAGTTTGTGGTTGACTGAGACCACTCCTGAACGGATTGAATAACCACGCTGGTGCAAATCTCGACCCCGCCTTCCGTGATTCCCCAGACACACTCGTGGATTCAGAGGAAGTGGACTGTGCGGATACCTTTGAGTGTACGGAAGAGCGGGACGGAGAGGAGCTAAGGGGCGCCGCCGGAAGCATTGATAATCGTTCGCTACCCTCGGCCAAGAGCTCTGCGTATGTAGGCCGTGGACTTTCCTCGATCGGGGGGATGGTGAGGGATCCAGACCTTTGCATGTGTCTCCCGCCGACCGAGCGATACGAGGAGGACAGAATCGTCCCACTCCCCGAAGAAGCGTAAGAATTCCTGGTGACGATAGACGGCCTGACGTTTCGCGAGAGAGTGAACACGTCTTGGTCAAACTTGTCAGCGTCCTCCTTGGATATCGAACCCCCGAAGTGTTCCCTCACGGGGGTCATGGTTTCAGAATAGAACTTGGGCAAGAGCGGAATCTCGATACTGGACAGGACGTCGTGGTCGAGTAAACCCAAGGTGCGAATCTCGTACATCTTCGCGCGGGCAACAAACCTGTTTGGTTCGGTTTTGTGAGCAATGGAGGTGATGGATTGGTGTCTGTTCCGCGTACCTGTCCTCCCGGAAGGGTAGGTCCATTTGCTTATTCCAAAACGAGACCGACATCCAGAACGGCTCCCACCAAAACGTCGTCCTCTCCTTTCCCAGCGATTCGTGCGGATCGTCATCCCCACCCCAGAGCGGGTCCATGCTCCTCAAACTACCCGTCGCTCCACCCCCCGCCTTCAGCTCCGGTTCCACACCCCAAAAACAAAATATCGGGCTTTGATGCAGGGGCGGTTTTGTGAGGGTGATGAGGTCTACGGCAAATCCCTGGTCGACCAAGCGAGTTGTAGTCAAACGAAGGAGGTGTTTAGAGACGCGGAAGTATCCTGTCCCTGGAGTGATTATGATCATCGAAACGCCGGTCAACGACAGCGAGCGGTCGATGTAGTGGGTCTCAGTGGGGTTCAGAGACATGTTCAGAGCCTCTAGGATTGGTCCATCGTGAGCGTAGGAGAGCTGTCCCACGAGTCGGGGGAGGGGAGGGGCCTGAGACGAGGTCGACGAGTGCCCCAAAGACGCTTGGTGGTAATGGTGGGTCAATAGAATGTCCCGTTGGAAGGCCCAAAAGGAGTCCTTGAGGCTGACCAGCGTCGACTTCCAATCGTAAATGACTTCAAGGTCGTTTATCACCCGATAGAAATCCTTGTACCACCTCCCTTCGTCATCTCTCCGAAGCGGACCGGCTGCGTAGTCAATCTCCGACTGGTCATAGAACACCCTCGACACGAGGACAATGGTGACGATGTGGTTGGTTCCAGCTTCACGCCATTTGGTACACAGTGCTGGGAGGAAAGAATGAACGACCTTCTCGTAATATCGTTCCCCATCATCCGCAAACTGCCAAAACTCCTTGCAAATTTGAATGAAGAGTGTCGTCTTCGCAGACAAGGAACGATAGATTGTTTTCGTGGCGCAGGTCATGCAGCCTGCGGTAACCTTATCCAATCAAATCCAATATAACATATCAGCACATCAGGGATCACGGAGGGAGTGGCGTTCCATCACCCACCCTATGGCCTCCGACGTGGATTGCCGTCACCTTTGCGGCTATTACGCCCATGAATGAGATGTCCTGGTCGACGTAGACGCATTTCCCCACGAGGTGTTGTCCGAGCCTCCACATTTCATTTCGGCCGAGATATTGGTCCTGGAATGCAAACTCTACATAGTCCGCTTTGCATGAATCTTTATCGAACTGGAATAGAGATTTTAGGGTCCGAGTGTCGTACTGTGAGAGTTTTGAAGATACCTTTGTAACCGTGATTTCTCCATTGTTCCTGATACCGAACACCTCGGCGATGTTGCCAGGGATGGATATCTTTAGACCAGGGCAGGAACGTCGTCACATGGAGAGCCCCACGCGTCTGCCTCCAGGACGAGAAAGGCACACACCTGCAGCTGAGGCCTAACCGAATTGCAGTCCTCCCTCGGGACAAAAAAGAGGAAACCGGAATCAGAGTTACCGAGGGTGACTCTCAATAAATCCCCCTCATTAATCCCGGGCCACCAGTTGTGGTTGAAGATCACAGCAGCCGACGACTTTTCCTGATCGTGCACCCACGCGGCAAGGGTCTTCGATTCCCCGACTTTGATCGAGGGTGGAGCGGCCAATGGTGATTGCGTTGCATTGGAGTTCGATTTGTACGCGGATTGGGCGGTGTTGGACCTCTTCCGATTGTATCGCGAGCTCTGGGATTGCGCCCTGCTGGAAGACGACATCCGGCGATTTTGGGTCACCTGGGCGGTCTATCTGCCCACCCGGCGGGGGAGTTAGCCGGTCAACCCCGAGGGTTATCGTCGTGAGCGGGTTGGGAGCCGGTTATTCGAGGAGAGCCCTTGGTCTTTCAGGGCGGATGAACAAAATGTCAGCCGGACCCGAAGAAGAGACCACTGGACGATGACCAGAGGAAGCCAAAAGTTCAAAGTTCAAAGCAAGTCGCGTCCGACCAGGATTCCCACGTGAGCGGCAGAGACAAGCAGAGCGATCAAAATTACGTAACCTACGTAACCGCATTCGCTCTCAATCTCTTTGGAATCCGTCGGTCCGTCTGCGTGTCCTCCCACCTTTCTGCGTTGTGTGCTGACTAGGGTTCATCGTCTGCAGCGGCCCCCTCGTTTTTTCTGGCAGATTTATTTCCTACCCCCCCTGCGTCATCTATACCCTTGCGGCAGTGATGCAACCCCAACCACCATCACTCGTTTCTCCCTCCCCAATGGCTCAGTTACTCGAGCAGCTCGCTTTAGACGATATGGCACCCTTCCCCACC